>Ga0082207_1000068_pt1 | contig 63380 bp, 57 predicted proteins | sample LakMenEpi10Aug09_FD_71540 | JGI IMG/M metagenome (GOLD analysis project Ga0082207, IMG submission 71540) | reverse complement strand
TCGGTTGCGACGCACAGGCCTTGGCGGCAGCACGTCAGCCTGCGCTGGTGTGGGCGCTGGAGCGAGGATCGCGCAGTGGCCGCGTGGCCTGGCAATTCGCGCGCGATTGGGCGGGGCGCGAGCATCATGGCGACGGGGCGGCCGGCCCTTCGTCGGACGTGCCGGCGCCCGATGGCTTGGATCGCGTGTGACCCTGCCCAAGGTGACGGCCGTGGATGGCGCGCAGCGCAGCGGCTCGGCGCCGGCCACCGATGTGGCCGTGGGCGTCCTGGTGCAGCGTGATGCGCAAGGGCGCGAGTGCACCTTTCTCCTGACCAGTCGCCCGCCGGGCAAGGTCTACGCGGGCTACTGGGAGTACCCGGGCGGCAAGTTCGAACCCGGCGAAACCGTGGAACAGGCGCTGTCGCGCGAACTGCACGAGGAGTTGGGCATCACCATCGGCACGGTGCATCCCTGGCGGCAGGAGCTCTTCGACTACCCCCATGCCCGGGTGCGCCTGCACTTCTGCAAGGTCTATGACTGGCAGGGTGAAATCGAGATGCGCGAGGGCCAGGCGATGGCGTGGTGCAGCCTGCCCGTGGGCGTCTCCCCCGTGCTGCCGGGCACGATGCCGGTCTTGCAGTGGTTCGCCCAGGAGTGGGCGCATGTAGGGCCCTTGACCCTGGAGAACTCGGCCCAAGCCCCTGGCTACACTGCGCCCATGAACTGGCTGGACGACATCAAATGGGACGCCGATGGCTTGGTGCCGGCCATCGCCCAGGAGGCCTCCAGCGGAGACGTGCTGATGGTGGCGTGGATGAACCGTGAGGCCTTGAGCCTTACCGCTCAGAAGGGCCAGGCCGTGTATTGGAGCCGCTCGCGAGGCCGCTTGTGGCACAAGGGCGAGGAAAGTGGTCATGTCCAGCAGGTGCACGAGCTGCGCCTGGACTGCGATGGGGACGTCATTCTTCTGAAGGTCACGCAACTCGGGCATGATCCCGGCATCGCCTGCCACACCGGGCGCCACAGTTGCTTCTACAGCGTCTTGCGTGAGGGTCGCTGGGAGCCGGTGGATCCGGTGCTCAAGGACCCCGATGCCACTTACCGCTGAGTGGTGCTGAACACCCCGCTGGTGCCCATGACCGCCGTTTGCCGCGCCTAAACCCATGAACGACAAGAACGAGACCGCCCTGAGGCCTGGGGCCGACCCCCGCAGCCAGGACGTGCTTGAACGCCTGGCCGACGTGATCGATGTGCGTCGCCAGGGCGACCCCGACAAGAGCTATGTGGCCCGCCTGTTCCACAAGGGCACCGACGCCATCCTCAAGAAGGTGGGCGAAGAGGCCACCGAGACCGTCATGGCCGGCAAGGACGGCGACGCGCAGAAGATCGTCTACGAAGTGGCCGACCTGTGGTTCCACAGCTTGATCGCCCTGGCCCAGTTCGGCTTGCGGCCGGCCGATGTGCTGGCCGAACTCACACGCCGTGAGGGGCTTTCCGGTCTGGAAGAATTCGCCGCACGCAAGGCCCAGCAACGCGAACAGGACGAGACATGAGCGCCGACCCGAATTGCATCTTCTGCCGCATCGTGGCCGGCCAGATTCCGGCGCGCAAGGTTCACGAAGACGAGCACATGCTCGCCTTTCACGACATCAACCCCTGGGCACCGGTTCACATTCTGTTGATACCGAAGTTGCACATCGTTTCCATGGCCGATGTGCAGGCCGACCACGCCGGTCTGATCGGGCACATGATGGCCCAATCACCGCGCCTGATGCGCGAATTGGGGGTCACCAACGGCTTTCGTCACGTGATCAACACGGGGGAAGACGGTCGCCAGGAGGTGATGCACCTGCACATCCACGTGATGGGTGGTCCAAGACCCTGGAGCAAGGGCTGAGGCCGCGTCACCCTAGAATCAAGTCAGTTTCCAAGGAGCAAGGCATATGGGATCGTTCAGCATCTGGCATTGGCTGATCGTGCTGCTGGTGGTCATTCTGATCTTCGGCACGAAGAAGCTCAAGAACCTGGGTTCCGACCTGGGCGGCGCGGTCAAGGGTTTCAAGGACGGGGTGAAGGGCTCGCAGGAAGGCGGCGATGCAGGCGGCACGCCTGCTGGCGCACCGGCCCAACAGGTCACCGCGCAGAAGTCTGACGCGCAGACGGTCGACGTCGAGGCCAAGACCAAGTCCTGATCCCTGTGAGCGCCGCAACCCTCGCCCCGTTGGCCTCTGTGCGGGACGGGCGTGGTGCGTGGCGCTCCGCGCCGTCTTGCCCCGCCTTGGGGCGGCACGGCGCCTGATCCTTCCAACATGATCGACTTCGGCTTCGACAAGCTCGCCCTCATCGGGGCGGTGGCGCTCATCGTCATCGGCCCCGAGAAGCTGCCCAAGGTGGCCCGCACACTGGGGCACCTCGTGGGCAAGGCGCAGCGTTATGTCGCCGATGTGAAGGCCGAGGTGAACCGCTCCATCGAGCTCGAAGAGCTCAAGAAGATGAAGTCTCAGTTCGAGACGGCGGCGCGCGATGTGGAGCAGTCGGTGCAGCAGGAAGTCACTGCCGCCAACGCCTCCATCAGTAACACCTGGGAGGGATTGGGCTCAGACACCGGCAGCAGTCCGGCCCAACACACCGGCCCCGATGGGGCGGCTCAGGATGGCCACGATTGGGCCAACCAGTCCCTGCACACGCCCATTCCCGCTTACAGCCACCCGAAGAAGAAGTGGCGCCTCAAGCGCAGCGCCATGCCCAACTGGTACAAGCAGCGGCAGGGCGTGCGTACGCGCGCGCAGTCTGGCGCTGCACGGGTGGCGCGCTTCCGGCCCAAGGCGGGCGCGCGTTGAGCGCCCCACGGCCTGTCCAAACCCCGGCGGCACGCGACACGGTATCCATTCCCACATGAGCGACCCACAAGCGCCCAAGGACGAACTCGAAGGGACCGAGCAGCCCTTCGTCTCCCACCTCATTGAGCTGCGCGACCGCCTGATCCGCGCGCTGTTGGCGGTGGTGGTGGTGTTCGTGGGCCTTTGCATCTGGCCCTCGCCTTCGGGGCTGTACGACATCTTGGCCGCACCCCTGGTGCGTTACTTGCCTGCCGGCGCGACCCTCATCGCCACCAACGTCATCTCGCCGCTGCTGGTGCCCTTGAAGATCACCCTGCTGGGCGCCTTCATGGTCGCTTTGCCCTATGTGTTGTGGCAGGCCTGGGCCTTTGTGGCGCCTGGCCTGTACAACCACGAGAAACGGCTCATCCTGCCCCTGGTGATGTCCAGCACGCTGCTGTTCTTCATCGGGGTGGCCTTCTGCTACTTTCTCGTGATTCCGTCGATGTCGCAGTTCATCCAGAGCTGGGCGCCGCAGAGCATCACGGCCGCCCCGGACATCGAGCAGTACTTCGGCTTCGTGCTCACGCTGTTCATGGTCTTCGGCCTGGCCTTTGAGGTGCCCATCGTGGTGGTCGTGCTGGCGCACCTGGGCATCGTGCCGATTCAGAAGCTGCGCGAGTTTCGCGGCTACTTCATCGTGCTGGCCTTCATCATCGCGGCGGTGGTCACACCACCGGATGTGATTTCCCAATTGGCCCTGGCCGTACCCATGTGCATCCTCTACGAACTGGGGATCATCGCGGCCAGCCTGATGGCGCGCAACAAACGGCCTGAGGCCGACTGAGGGTCAAGCGTCGCCCGCTTCAGTCCCCGCCCTGGCGCCGCGCCATGGGCCGCTGGGTGACTTGCAGCGTCAGTTCCAGCGTCTTGTTGCCGCGTTGAAGCGTCAGGCCCACGCGACTGTCCGGCGCCAGAGCGCTGACTGCGGTCAGCAGTTGCGCGGTGTTGCCCACGGCTTGGCCCCCGACCTTCAGCACCACATCCCCGGGTTGAACGCCGGCCTTGGCGGCCGGTCCGTTGCGCAGAACACCCGTGATGAGTACGCCGGTGCTCACGGGCAGGCGAAGCATTTCCGCAATCTCGGGGTTGAGGTCTCGCGGCTCCACACCAATCCAGCCCCGCGTCACCTGACCGTTCTGGATCAGGCCCTCCATGACCTGGCGCGCCACCTCCACCGGGATGGCGAAGCCGATGCCCAGGCTGCCCCCGCTGCGCGAAAAGATCGCGGTGTTGATGCCCACCAGCAGCCCGTTGGCGTCGACCAGCGCCCCACCGGAGTTGCCCGGGTTGATGGCCGCATCGGTCTGGATGAAGTTCTCGAAGGTGGACAGGCCCAGCTGGCTGCGGCCCAGGGCGCTGACAATGCCCGAGGTGACCGTCTGCCCCACGCCAAAGGGGTTGCCGATGGCCAGCACCGAATCGCCCACCTGCAGGGAAGACGCCGGGGCCAGGGTGATCGCCGGCAGGCGGTCAAGGTTGATCTTCAGCAGGGCCAGGTCGGTGTCCGGGTCGGTGCCCACGACGGTGGCTTGGGCCGAGCGCCCGTCACTCAACTGCACCTCGATGTCGTCAGCGCCGTCGATCACGTGGTTGTTCGTCAGCAGGTAGCCCAAGGGCGACACAATGACCCCAGAACCCAGACCGCGCTGGCGCTGCGCGTCTTCTTCACCGTCGCCGAAGAAAAAGCGGAACCAGGGGTCACCCGCATGCGGATTGCGCGGTGGTACCTTGATGGCCACGATGCTCACCACCGCGGGCAGGGCGCGTCGGGCGGCCAGGCTGTAGCCGCGGCCGGCCGTGGCCACCGCCTCGGGTGGTGCGGTGAGGATGGGCACCACCTCGGGCATGATCAGGCCTGGCGGCCGCGCCAGCCATTCGGGCTTGAGCGTGGCCACCACGAACAACACCGCCACCGACACGGTGACGGCTTGCGAGAAAATCAGCCAGATGCGGCGCATGACGAGTAGACGATCGATTCGCGGGGTGTGGACCCGCCCGGGGCAGGGCAAATGACCGAACAGGAACCAGCGGCTGTACGGCCGAACACGGGGCAATCCTTGGAGCCTGTGGCCGGTGTGGCTCGGGACGTGCTCATCGGGTACCTGGACGATTGGCTGCAGTCGCCCAGCTTCAAGGATTATGGGCCGAATGGTCTGCAGGTACAGGGGCGAGCGCAAGTGTCCCGCCTGGTGTCGGGCGTGACGGCCAGCCGCGCCCTGATTGAAGCGGCCATCCAAGCCCGCGCCGACGCGGTGTTGGTGCACCACGGCTTGTTCTGGCGCGGACACGACGGGCGCCTCACGGGTTGGTTGGCCGAGCGGGTGCGCCTGCTCATGCAGCATGAGATCAACCTGATTGCCTACCACCTGCCCCTGGATGCACACCCCACCCACGGCAACAACGCGCAGCTGGGCCAACGCTTGGGGCTGCAGGCCGACGCCCGCTTCGGCGAGCAGCAGCTCGGATTCATTGGCCCGGCCTCCTGCGGGACGCTGGAAGAGCTGGCCCGTCAGGCGCAGCAGGTCCTGAAACGCAGCGCCACGGTGGTGCCCGGGGACGGCCGACCGCTGCGGCGGGTGGCCTGGTGCACGGGGGGTGCGCAGGGGTATTTCGAAGCGGCCATCGCTGCCGGGGCGGATGCCTTCATCACCGGCGAGATCTCCGAGCCTCAGGCGCATCTGGCGCGCGAAACCGGTGTGGCCTTTCTGGCCTGCGGCCACCATGCCACCGAGCGCTACGGCGCGCCGGCGGTGGGCCAAGCCGTGGCCGAGCACTTCGGCCTGCACCACGAGTTCATCGAGGTGGACAACCCGGCATGAGCGCCGCCGCACCCCTGTTGGTCACGATGGGCGACCCGGCGGGGATCGGTCCCGAGTTGGTGGCGCGTGCGCACCTGCTCGGCGACTTGCACGACGCGGTCATCGTGGGTGATCCCGAGGTCTTTGCGCGTGGGCTGAAGGCCTGCGCTTTGGGCCAAATGGGGGAGCAAGGCAAGTCTTGGGCATCCACTTCTGCCTCCGCCCCAGCGTCCTCAACGTGCGCCGCGCCACCGCGAGTGCCAAGGGCTCAAGGGCCTCGGTTCCTGGGTCGTGATGCATTGCCAGGCCATGCGCAGCGGGGCGTTCCTGGGGTGTGCCTGCCCCCATCGACTGAGTGGGCAAACCTTCCCTTCGGACGCGTCGACGCCCGATGTGGCGCCTACGCCGCGCAGTGCCTGAAGGACGCCGTGGACCTGGCATGCGCGGGCCTGGGGCGTGCCGTCGTCACCGCCCCGATCCACAAAGAGGCCTTGTCGGCCGCCGGTGTGCCCTTTCCCGGACACACCGAGATGCTGCAAGCCTGGTCGAGCGCCGGGGGCGAACCCCCGCCGGTGCGCATGATGTTGGCCAACGATGAGTTGCGCGTGGTGCTGGTCACGATCCACCAGTCCCTGCGCTCGGCCATCGAGGCCATCACCTTCGACCGGGTGCTGCAGACCATTGCCATCACCCACCGCGCGCTGGTCGGGTGGGGCGTGGCGCAACCGCGCATCGCCGTGGCCGGCTTGAATCCCCATGCCGGTGAGGCGGGTCTGTTCGGCCGCGAGGAGCTTGACGTCATCGCGCCGGCCATTGCGGCAGCACGCGCCCAAGGCCTGGACGCCAGCGGGCCCTATGCCCCCGACACGGTCTTCATGCGCGCCCGCCACACGGCCGCGCGCCCCGGCGCCTTCGATGCGGTGGTGGCGATGACGCACGATCACGGCCTCATTCCCGTGAAGTACCTGGGCCTGGAGCAGGGCGTCAACATCACCCTGGGTTTGCCGTTTGTGCGCACCAGCCCCGACCACGGTACGGCCTTCGACATCGCCGGGCGTGGCATGGCCGACCCGCGCAGCTTCCTGGCCGCGCTGGCAGCTGCCCGACGCTTGAGCGCGGGCGCTTGACGTCAGACTTGCGCCCGAGGTCGGGGGACCCGTGCAATTCCCTCGGACTCGATTGAGTGGGGTGCTTCCGCTCGGCTAGAATGCCGGGTTGACCCTAACGACCCCGGTCGGCCCGCAGTTTTCAAGGACTCTTTCATGAGCGAATCTTCCGTCGACAGCAGCAAGCGCACCTGGCTGATCGCGTCCACCTGTGCCGGTGCGGCCGGTGGCGTGGCGGTGGCCGTGCCCTTCGTCAGCACCTTTGCGCCGTCTGAGCGCGCCAAGGCCGCCGGTGCGGCCGTTGAGGTAGACATCAGCGCCATCAAGCCCGGTGAGAAGGTCACCGTCGAGTGGCGCGGCAAGCCGGTGTGGATCATCCGCCGCACGCCCGAGCAGATCGAATCGCTGCAGAAAACCGAAGCTCAGGTGGCCGACCCCAATTCCGACCGCAAGGCCTACCCGACCCCGGCCTACGCGAAGAACCAACACCGTTCGATCAAGCCCGAGATCTTCGTGGGCGTGGGCATCTGCTCGCACCTGGGCTGCTCGCCTTCGGACAAGTTCGCCACCGGTGCGCAGCCTTCGCTGCCCGACGACTGGAATGGCGGCTTCCTGTGCCCCTGCCATGGATCGACCTTCGACCTGGCCGGCCGCGTGTTCAAGAACAAGCCCGCGCCGGACAACCTCGAAGTGCCGCCGCACATGTACCTGTCCGACACCCGCATCCTGATCGGTGAGGACAAGAAGGCCTGAGCCCTGGCTCATCCCCGTCCCTGATCGAATCCAAACAGCCCATATTGGCGAGCCCGCAGTTCCCGGAGTAACCCATGGCCGAGTTCAAGACCGTCGACCCGAATGCCCCCATCGGCGAGAAGCTGATGACCTGGGTAGACAACCGTTTTCCCGCCACCAAGCTGTACAAGGAGCACCTCTCCGAGTACTACGCGCCGAAGAACTTCAACATGTGGTACTTCTTCGGCTCGCTGGCCCTGTTGGTGCTGGTGATCCAGATCGTCACCGGCATCTTTTTGGTGATGCACTACAAGCCTGATGCGAATCTCGCTTTCGCCTCGGTCGAGTACATCATGCGCGACGTGCCCTGGGGTTGGTTGGTGCGCTACATGCACTCCACCGGCGCCTCGGCCTTCTTCGTGGTCGTGTACCTGCACATGTTCCGTGGCCTGATCTACGGCTCCTACCGCAAGCCGCGTGAACTGGTGTGGGTCTTCGGCTGCGCCATCTTCCTGTGCCTGATGGCCGAGGCCTTCATGGGCTACCTCCTGCCCTGGGGCCAGATGTCCTACTGGGGCGCACAGGTGATCGTGAACCTGTTTGCGGCCGTGCCCTTCGTCGGTGAAGACCTGGCCCTGCTGATCCGCGGCGACTATGTCGTGTCGGACGCCACGCTCAACCGCTTCTTCAGCTTCCACGTGATCGCCGTGCCGCTGGTGCTGCTGGGCCTGGTGGCCGCGCACATCATTGCGTTGCACGAAGTGGGCTCCAACAACCCGGATGGCGTGGAGATCAAGGCCCACAAGGACGCCACGGGCAAGCCCCTGGACGGCATCCCCTTCCACCCGTACTACACGGTGCACGACATCATGGGCGTGAGCGTGTTCCTGATGGTGTTCTCGGCCATCGTGTTCCTGGCGCCTGAGCTGGGCGGCTACTTCCTGGAATACAACAACTTCATCCCTGCCGATCCGCTGAAGACGCCTGCGCACATCGCGCCGGTTTGGTACTTCACTCCCTACTACTCCATGCTGCGTGCCACCACCGACGTGATGATGAACGTGTTGGTGGCCATCGTGGCCTTGGGTGCCGTGCTGGCTGTGCTCAAGGGCAAGTTCTCCGGCATCGCCAAGGCCGGCATCGTGGTGGGGGCCCTGGTGGCGGTGGCCCTGTTCAAGACGTTTGATGCCAAGTTCTGGGGCGTGGTGGTCATGGGTGGTGCGGTCATCATCCTGTTCTTCCTGCCCTGGCTGGACAACAGCCCTGTGAAGTCGATCCGCTATCGCCCCACCTGGCACAAGTACCTGTACGGCTTGTTCGTGGTGTTCTTCCTGGTGCTGGGCTACCTGGGCATCAAGCCACCCTCAGACATCGGCACGCTGATCTCGCAGGTGGGAACCCTGTTCTACTTCGGCTTCTTCCTGCTGATGCCCTGGTGGAGTCAGATCGGCGAATTCAAGCCGGTGCCCGACCGCGTGGTGTTCCAGCCCCATTGAACCTCGGCGCAAGACGGAAGACACAAGATATGAAAAAGCTGTTTGCATCCCTGTGTGCCGCTGTGGCGCTGATCCTGGGTACCGCGCCGGCGGCCCACGCGGCCGGTGGTGGCGTGGCCTGGGACAAGTTCCCGACCGAGAAGATGAACGACCTGGCCGCCCTGCAAAACGGTGCCAAGCTGTTCGTCAACTACTGCCTGAACTGCCACGCAGCGGCCTTCATGCGCTACAACCGCATGAAGGACCTGGGCCTGACCGACGAGCAGATCAAGGACAACCTGATGTTTGCCACCGACAAGGTCGGCGAAACCATGAAGGTGTCGCTCGACCCCAAGCAAGCCAAGGACTGGTTTGGTGGCAACCCGCCTGACCTCACGCTGATCGCCCGCTCACGCTCGGCCGCCGGCATGGGCACCGGCGCGGACTATCTCTACACCTACCTGCGCACCTACTACCGCGACGAGACCAAGGCCACCGGTTGGAACAATTTGGCCTTCCCCAATGTGGGCATGCCGCATGTGCTGTGGGAGTTGCAGGGGCAGCGCAAGGCGGTGTTTGAAGACCGCCCCGATCCGCATGACAAGAGCAAGACGGTTCACGTGTTCGCCGGCTACCAGCAACTCACCCCGGGAAGCATGAACGCGCGTGATTACGACAACGCCGTGGCTGATCTGGTGGCCTTCCTCAGCTGGATGGGCGAGCCGCAGCAGGGCAACCGCGTGCGCCTGGGGGTTTGGGTGCTCATCTTCCTGGGCGTCTTCACCCTGATTGCTTGGCGCCTGAATGCCGCCTATTGGAAAGACATCAAGTAAAGCCTGATCACACGCAACCCGGCGCGAGGCGTTTGGGTTGTTGCGCAGTGGGTGCACCGAAGGCGGTGCCAAGATGCCCACTGCGCTTCGTGTTTATGACGGCATGACCGAGCCAAGCGCGGCGGGCATCCAAGCCAGCCGAATCACCACACCCTCTAGGGGAGATCAGACGCCATGATGGTGCTTTATTCCGGAACGACCTGCCCGTACTCGCACCGCTGCCGCTTCGTGCTGTTTGAAAAGGGCATGGATTTTGAGATCCGCGATGTGGACCTGTTCGCCAAGCCCGAGGACATCGCGCTGATGAATCCGTACAACGAGGTGCCCATCCTGGTGGAGCGTGACCTCATCCTGTACGAGTCGCACATCATCAACGAGTACATCGACGAGCGCTTTCCCCATCCGCAGCTGATGCCGGGCGACCCGGTGGCGCGCGCGCGCGTGCGCCTGTTCCTCTTCAACTTCGAGAAGGAACTGTTCACCCATGTGAACGTGCTGGAAGGCCGCGGACTCAAGCCCAACGACAAGCAGATCGAGAAGGCACGTTCGCAGATCCGCGACCGCCTCACGCAACTCGCGCCGATCTTCATGAAGAACAAGTACATGCTGGGCGACGATTTCTCGATGCTCGACGTGGCCATCGCCCCGCTGCTGTGGCGCCTGGACTACTACGGCATCGAACTGTCCAAGAACGCCGCGCCGCTGCTCAAGTATGCTGAGCGCATCTTTTCGCGCCCGGCCTACATCGAGGCGCTCACGCCCTCGGAAAAGGTCATGCGCAAGTAAACGCCCGGCGCCCTGGCATGAACAACCCCTTGAGCCCGGAATCCCAGGGCACGAGCACGCGGCCTTACCTGATCCGTGCCCTGCACGACTGGTGTACCGACAACGGCTTTACCCCGTATCTGGCGGTGCATGTCGACGAATCCGTCGATGTGCCGCGTGAGTACGTGAAGAACAACGAAATCGTGCTCAACGTCGGATTCGAGGCCACCAGTGGCCTGGAGCTGGGCAACGAGGTCATCGAGTTCAAGGCACGCTTCGGCGGGGTGGCGCGCAGCATTTGCGTGCCGGTGGACCATGTTGTGGCCATCTATGCCCGGGAAAACGGTCAGGGCATGGCGTTTCCCATGCCCTCGGCGGCGGGTACCGCGCCGAGCATGGGGTCCGACGACCAGCCGGCCAATCTCACGGCGGCCACGCAGGCCCCGACGCGCGGCGGCCCACGCTTGGCGGCCATTCCCTCCACGCGAGCCGATCATGACGCCGGTGGCACAGGGCCCTCGGGTGAGGGTCCGGACCACGATCCCGAGCCGCCGGCCACCGACGCCCCTGGGGGGCGTCCGGCTCTCAAGCGAATCAAATAAACTCCGCAGTGTCCAACGGGGCCTTGGCGCCCCACATGCCGACTTAGCTCAGTTGGTAGAGCACCGCTCTTGTAAAGCGGGGGTCGTCAGTTCGAGTCTGACAGTCGGCACCATTGACTCATCGGCCGTTTGCACCCGACAGCAGTGCCTGCAGCCGAAGCTTGGGTACGGGCAGATGCGCCTCGCGCAGCGCCTGCTCCATGGCGGGCGCGAGTTGCCGCAGCTTGACCAGCGCGGCGGCCTGGCGGGTCAGCAGGGTCCAGCCTTCGGAATCCCAGGGGCCGGCCACCAGGTGGGGCCTCAAGTTGGCCGGCAGCACCGGCAGCACCGCCTGAAGGCATGCGTTTGAATGCGCCAGGCGTTGGGTCAGATCGGCCAGCCGGTCGTTCTCGCGCAGCGTCGCGCCGATCGGCCGCGGCAGCGGCACCGCGTCAGAGAATCTGCCCATCGACGTACCACCATTGCCCGGCTTCGCGGGTGAAGCGGCTGATCTCATGCAACCGGTGGGCCTTGCCCGCCAATTTGCTGCGCGCCACGAACTCCACCGTGGCCGCATCGGCATGGGTCGCCACATGGGCGCGCAGTTCCAACCCCAGCCATTTCAGTCCAGGCGGCATGGGGTCGAGACTGGCCGGTCGTGTGCTGGGGTGCCAGGTGTCGAGCAGGTAATCCAGTCGGCCCAGGGCATAGGCGCTGTAGCGCGAGCGCATGAGCGCGGCGGCATCGGGCGCCTGCAGACGCAGCGGCCCAACATGCCAGCGGCCGCAGCATGCGGACAGCACGGCACCCGAGCCACAGGGGCAGGGCGAGAAGTCTGGACTCATCTTCACGAGTGTAGGCGCGCGATAAACTCGAACGTTGACCATTTTTGAAGGCGCCGGAGAACATCCGGCGCCCGTTCTCGCATGTTGCCCAAGCTTCTGACCTCGATTTTCGGCAGTCGAAACGACCGCCTGCTCAAGCAGTACCGCAAGGTGGTGCAGCAGATCAATGCGTTGGAGCCCCGCTTCGAGCAGATGGACGACGCTGCCTTGCGCGCGTTCACCGACGAGCTGCGTGCCCGAGTGGCCGGCGGCACCTCTCTCGATGCCGTATTGCCCGAGGCCTTCGCCCTCACCCGCGAGGCCGGCAAGCGCACGCTGAAGATGCGGCACTTCGATGTGCAGCTGATCGGCGGCATGGTGTTGCACGCCGGCAAGATTGCTGAGATGCGCACCGGCGAAGGCAAGACCCTGATGGCCACGCTGCCGGTGGTGCTCAATGCCCTGGCCGGCAAGGGCGTGCACGTGGTGACGGTCAACGACTACCTCGCCCGGCGTGATGCCGAGTGGATGGGGCGTCTTTACAACTTCCTTGGCTTGAGTGTCGGCGTAAACGTGCCCGGCATGGACCGTGAAGCCAAGCAGGAGGCCTACAACGCCGATGTCACCTACGGCACCAACAACGAGTTTGGCTTCGACTACCTGCGCGACAACATGGTCTACGAGACCCGCGACCGGGTACAGCGTGCGCTGCACTACGGCATCGTGGACGAGGTGGACTCCATCCTGATCGACGAGGCACGCACCCCACTGATCATCAGCGGACAAGCCGAGGACCACACCGAGATGTATGTGCGCATCAACCGTGTGGTGCCGGGCCTGAAGCGCCAGATTGGTGAAGCGGACCCGCGCACGGGTCAAGGCGTGATCGAGCCAGGCGACTTCACCGTGGATGAAAAGTCCCACCAAGTGGTGCTGACCGATGCCGGTCATGAGCACGCCGAGGAGCTGTTGACCCAGGCCGGCATGCTGCCCGAAGGCGCCAGCCTTTACGACGCAGCCAATGTCACCCTCATGCACCACGTGTATGCCGCCCTGCGTGCCCACCACCTCTACAACCGCGACCAGCACTATGTGGTGCAGAACGGGGAGGTGGTGATCGTCGACGAGTTCACCGGGCGCCTGATGAGCGGACGGCGCTGGAGCGACGGTCTGCACCAGGCGGTCGAAGCCAAGGAAGGCGTGGCCATCCAGTCTGAAAACCAGACCATGGCCTCGATCACGTTCCAGAATTACTTCCGCATGTACGGCAAGCTCTCGGGCATGACTGGAACGGCCGATACCGAGGCCTATGAATTCCAGGAAATCTATGGCCTGGAGACGGTGGTCATTCCGCCGAACAAGCCCACGGTGCGCCGCGATGAGAACGACCTGGTCTACAAGACGGCCCAGGAGAAGTACAACGCCGTTATCGAGGACATCCGGGATTGCCACGGGCGCGGGCAGCCGGTGCTGGTGGGTACCACGTCCATTGAAAACAGTGAGCTGCTGTCCTCGCTGCTGCAACAGGCCGACCTGCCGCACCAGGTGCTCAACGCCAAGCAGCATGCCAAGGAAGCCGAGATCGTGGCCCAGGCGGGCCGTCCCGGCATGATCACCATCGCCACCAACATGGCCGGTCGGGGTACCGACATCGTGCTGGGCGGCAATGTCGAGAAGCAGGTGCAGATTTTGGACGCCGATGAATCGCTGGCCGATTCCGTACGGGCCGAACGCGTGGCCACCCTGCATGCCGAGTGGCAGGGTCTGCACGAGAAGGTCAAGGCCGAGGGCGGTCTGCGCATCATCGCCACCGAGCGGCACGAGAGCCGCCGCATCGACAACCAGTTGCGCGGGCGATCCGGTCGCCAGGGCGACCCCGGTTCTTCACGCTTCTACCTGTCGCTCGATGACCCGCTGATGCGCATCTTCGCGGGTGACCGCGTGCGCGCCATCATGGACCGCCTGAAGATGCCCGAGGGCGAAGCCATCGAGGCGGGGATCGTCACGCGCTCGATCGAGGGCGCCCAGCGCAAGGTCGAAGCACGCAACTTCGATGTGCGCAAGCAGCTGCTCGAATATGACGATGTCTCCAATGACCAGCGCAAGGTCGTCTACCAGCAGCGCAACGAGATCCTCGAAGCCTCTTCCCTGAAGGACACCATCGGGAACCTGCGCCACGGAGCGCTCACCCAGGTGGTACGTCTGCATGTGCCTGCGGAGACGCTGGAAGAGCAGTGGGACTTGGCCGCGCTCGAGCGCTCACTGCGTGATGAGTGGACCTTGGAAGTGCCGCTGACGCAGATCGTGCAGGCCTCGGATTCCATCACCGACGAAGACATCCAGGAGAAGGTGCTGGCCGCGGCCGACGATGTGTTCCAAACCAAGTTGGACATCGTGGGCGAGGAACAGTTCACCCCCTTCATGCGCATGGTGCTGCTGCAGAGCCTGGACACCCACTGGCGCGAGCACCTGGCCGCGCTGGACTATCTGCGCCAAGGCATCCACCTGCGCGGCTACGCGCAAAAGAACCCCAAGCAAGAGTACAAGCGCGAGGCCTTCGAGCTGTTCTCGCAACTCCTCGACTCGGTCAAGCTGGAGGTCACGCGGACGCTCTTGACGGTGCGAATCCAGACCCGCGAGCAGGCCGAAGAACTCGAGCAGGCCGCGCAGGCCATCGAGGAGAGTGCGACGCAGCTGAGCAACGTCACCTACACACACCCCAATGAAGACGGATCGGTGAGCTCGGAGACAGACCCGACGACCGTGGCCGACGAGGTACCGCGCGTGGGCCGCAATGACCCTTGCCCCTGCGGCAGCGGCAAGAAGTACAAACAGTGCCACGGCAAACTGAGCTGAGGAATTTTCCATGCCCGTGAACCTCAAGGCCCCCGACCCCGCCAGCCTCAAACCCGTGGCCGGTGTTCAGTTGGGCATCGCCATGGCCGGCATCCGCAAGGCCAACCGGCGCGACCTCACCGTCATCACGGTCGAGGAGGGTGCCTGCGTCGGGGGCGTGTTCACGCTCAACCGCTTCTGCGCCGCGCCGGTGCAGTTGAGCCGTGATCACCTCAAGGCCAATCAGCCGGGGGGGCAGGGCATTCGCGCCCTGGTCATCAACACCGGCAATGCCAACGCCGGCACGGGCGAGGACGGCCTGATCCGCGCGCGCCAGACCTGCATCGCGCTGGCCCGTCACCTCAACCTGGCGCCCGAGCAGATCCTGCCCTTTTCCACCGGCGTGATCATGGAGACGCTTCCGGTGGAGCGCATCGAAGCGGGCTTGCCCGCCGCCCTGGCCAATCTGAAGGCCGACAACTGGGCCGTGGCCGCCGAAGGCATCATGACCACCGACACCCTGCCCAAGGCGGCCTCACGCCAGGTGGTGATTCAGGGCAGAACCGTGACCATCACCGGCATCAGCAAGGGCGCGGGCATGATCAAGCCAAATATGGCCACGATGCTGGGTTTCGTTGCCACGGACGCCGTGATCGCGCCGCGCCTGATGGATGAGTTGGTGCGAGAGACGGCCGACCGTAGTTTCAACCGCATCACCATCGACGGCGACACCTCCACCAACGATTCCTTCATCGTCATCGCTACGAACCAGGCGGGCCATCCACCGATCGAGAACTTGGATTCACCGGACGGCGCGCTGCTGCGCGAGGCCCTGTTCGGCGTGGCGCAGGAACTGGCGCAGGCCATCGTGCGCGACGGCGAAGGCGCCACCAAGTTCATCACGGTGCGCGTCGAAGGCGGTCAGACCAAGGAGGAGTGTCGGCAGGTGGCGTATGCGATCGCGCACTCGCCCCTGGTGAAGACGGCCTTCTTCGCCAGCGACCCCAACCTCGGCCGCATCCTGGCCGCGGTGGGATACGCCGGGATCACCGACCTGGACCAAACCAAGATCGATCTTTTTCTGGACGATGTGCACGTGGCGCGAAACGGTGGTCGCCACCCCGACTACCGTGAGGAAGACGGCCAGCGGGTGATGAAGCAAAGCGAGATCACCGTGCGCGTGGTGCTCAACCGCGGCGGCATTGCACGGGCCACGGTGTGGACCTGCGACCTGTCGCACGACTATGTGAGCATCAACGCCGATTACCGCAGTTGACCTGGCGCGAACGCACCCTTTTGGCTTGGGCCCGCCTGATGGGCTGGGCCACCCTGGCTGAAGGCGACCTGCTGCGAGATGCCGCCTATCGGCGGCTGTGGACTTCGATCCTCACCAGCGCCTTCGGGGCACAGATCACGATGCTGGCGCTTCCGCTGACCGCGGCCGTGTTGCTGCACGCCAGCCCCACCGAGATGGGACTGCTGACGGCCATGGAGATCGCGCCTTTCGTGCTGTTCTCCCTGCCCGGCGGCGTGTGGTTGGACCGCGTGCGCAAGCTGCCGGTCTATGTGGTGGGCGAGTCGATGATCGGCCTGATACTGGCCAGCGTACCCCTGGCCTGGTGGATGGGCTGGCTGGCCATGCCCTGGATGTACATGGTGGGCTTCGTGATCGGCACGATCCACACGATTGCCGGAAGCGCCGCGCAGATCGTGCTCACGCAGGTGGTGCCCCGCGAACGGCTGGTGGAGGCGCATGCCAAGAACGCGATGGCCAACTCCGGCGCCGAGGTGGCTGGGCCTGGCCTGGCTGGCGCGCTGATCAAGCTGATGGGCGCGCCCGCGGCGCTGCTGGTGGACGCGGCGCTGTTGCTGGCCTCGGCCTTGATCCTGCGCGGAATCGACATCAAAGAGCCGCCGCCCAAGCCGGTCGAAGGGTCGACCGCCGAGGCCTTTTGGCGCGACCTGATGGAGGGCCTGCGCTTCGTGGCAGGGCACCCGCTGCTGGTGACCTTGGCGGTGACGGTGGGGCTGTGGCAGATGGCCCACTATGCCGCCGTGGTGGTGCAGATCCTGTTCGCCACCCGGGTGTTGGGCATGGACGAGCAGTCGATCGGCCTGTCTTATGTGGCGCTCGGTGTGGGCACGGTGGTGGCCAGCGTGATGGGCCGGCGCGTGAGTGCGCGCATCGGCCCAGGGCCCTGCATGCTGCTGGGGTTTGCGATCACGGGCTTGGGATGGCTGATGCTGGCCCTGGCTCCCACCGGCGACATCGGTGTGGCGATGTTCGCTGCGATGCTGACGAGCTTCAGTGCCGGGGCCATCTTCATCTTCATCAACTTTCTGGCCCTGCGCCAGGCGGTAACGCCGGCACCACTGCTGGGCCGCATGACCAGCACCATGCGCTGGTTGACGCTGCTGGCCGCAGGCCCGGGGGCCTTGATCGGTGGCTGGTTGGGGGAGTACGTGGGCCTGCGCTGGGCCCTGGCCTTCGCAGGGGCCACATCGCTCCTGTTGGCCCTGTTGGCCTGGCGGGTGCCGCGCCTGCGTGAGCTCAAGTCCTTGCCGGCGCCCGACTCGGATCGCCACGTGCACTGAAACCCTGGCGTCAGTCAGGCGGAACCCTCTCGGTTAGCATAACGGGGCAGTGTCGGGAAGCGGGCCTTCCTCAGCCCGCCGATGCTGCCGTTTTTTCCATGAATGCTCCCCTTTCCCTGACCGCGCTGGGTGACCTGGATGCCGGTGTGGCCGCGCAGGACGGGGCGCAGCCGCAAAGGCTGCGCGAGATCCCCTACAACTACACCTCGTTTTCCGATCGGGAGATCGTGATCCGGTTGTTGGGTGCGCGTGCCTGGGAACTGCTCAACCGCCTGCGCCAGGAGCGCCAGACCGGCCGCTCGGCCCGCATGCTCTACGAGGTCTTGGGCGACATCTGGGTGGTGCAGCGCAATCCCTACTTGCAGGACGACCTGCTGGACAACCCCCGGCGGCGCCGTCTGCTGGTGGAAGCCCTGCATCACCGATTGCAGGAAATCGAGCGCCGGCGATCAGCATCCGAAGACGCCGCACGTGATGCCCTGGTGGGCGAATTGCTGGTGGCAGCCCAGGCCAGTGTGAAGGCATTCGAGCGCTCCTTCGACCAGATGGACGAGCTGCGCCGGCGCACCCGCAAGCTATTGGGTCGCCACACCGCCAAGGACAACATCAAGTTCGACGGCCTGTCGCGCGTGTCGCATGTGACCGACGCCACCGACTGGCGCGTCGAGTACCCCTTTGTGGTGCTCACGCCCGACACCGAGGCCGAGATGGCGGCCCTGGTCCAGGGCTGCGTGGACCTGGGATTGACCATCATCCCGCGTGGTGGTGGCACGGGTTACACCGGCGGTGCGGTGCCCTTGACCTGGAAGAGCGCGGTGATCAACACCGAGAAGCTCGAGCAGATGACGGAAGTGGAGATGGTGCAGCTGCCGGGTGTGGGCCGGCCCGTGGCCACCATCTACACCGAAGCCGGCGTCGTTACCCAGCGCGTGGCCGATGCGGCCGAGCGCGGGGGGTTCGTCTTCGCAGTGGATCCCACCAGCGCTGAGGCCTCATGCATCGGCGGCAATATCGCGATGAACGCCGGGGGCAAGAAGGCGGTGCTGTGGGGAACCGCCTTGGACAACCTGGCCTCCTGGAAGATGGTCACGCCCCAGGCCAAGTGGTTGGAGGTGGTGCGCCTGGACCACAACCTGGGCAAGATCCACGACGTGGCCGAGGCTCGCTTCGAATTGCGCCATTTCGATGCGTCGGGCAAGACCTTGGAGCGCACCGAGGTGCTGAGCATTCCGGGCCGTGTCTTCCGCAAGGAAGGATTGGGCAAGGACGTCACCGACAAATTTCTCGCGGGCCTGCCGGGCATCCAGAAGGAAGGCTGCGACGGGCTGATCACGAGTGCGCGCTGGATCGTGCACCGCATGCCGCAGCATGTGCGCACGGTGTGCCTGGAGTTCTTCGGCAACGCCAAGGATGCGGTGCCCTCGATCGTGGAGATCAAGGACTTCATGTTCGAGCTGGCCAAAGAGCCCTCTGGCCTCAGGGCCGACGGGCAGGCGGCCTCACCGGTGCTGCTGGCCGGCCTGGAACACCTGGACGACCGTTACCTCAAGGCCGTGGGCTACACCACCAAGAGCAAGCGCGGTGGGCAAAGTGCCTCGGGCCTGCCCAAGATGGTGCTGATCGGTGACATCGTGGGCGACGACGAAGACGCCGTAGCCCGTGCCGCCTCGGAGGTGGTTCGCCTGGCCAATGCCCGCAGCGGCGAGGGCTTCGTGGCCGTGAGTGCCGATGCCCGCAAGAAGTTCTGGCTGGACCGAAAGCGCACGGCGGCCATTGCGCGCCACACCAATGCGTTCAAGGTCAACGAGGATGTGGTGATCCCGCTGCCGCGCATGGGCGAGTACACCAATGGCATTGAGCGCATCAACATCGAGTTGTCGCTGCGTAACAAGCTCGAGCTCCTGGACGCGCTGAAGGCCTTCCTGTCCAAGGGGCAGCTGCCCCTGGGCCGCGGTGACGATGCGGGCGAAATCCCATCGGCTGAACTGTTGGAAGACCGCGTGCAGCAGGCCCTGACCCTGCTGGACGAGGTGCGCGCACTGTGGTCAGGGTGGCTTCAATCGCTGGACCATGCGGCCGAGGGGGCAACGCGCACGGTGTTCGAAGACCTGCAGGACGGCACGCTGCGCGCCTCCTGGAAGACGCAGGTGCGCAAGCCGCTGCAGGGCATCTTCGGTGGTGCGGCCTTCGCGCCCATCCTCACCGAGTGCCAGCGCATCCATGGCGAGGTGCTGCGCGGGCGCGTGTGGGTGGCCCTGCACATGCATGCCGGCGACGGCAATGTGCACACCAATATCCCGGTGAATTCCGACAACTACGCGATGCTGCAGACCGCGCACGAGGCCGTGGCGCGCATCATGGCCCTGGCGCGCAGCCTGGGCGGCGTGATCTCCGGCGAGCATGGCATTGGCATCACCAAGCTTGAATTCCTGACGGAAGAGGAGCTGGCCTCGTTTGCCGACTACAAGAAGCGCGTAGACCCGGAAGGCCGCTTCAACAAGGGCAAGCTGCTGCGATCGAATGCGCACCTGGGTGAAGACGTGCGCGCGGCCGATCTGACGCACGCCTACACGCCCAGCTTTGGTCTGATGGGGCACGAGTCGCTGATCATGCAGCAAAGCGACATCGGCTCGATCGCGGCCAGCATCAAGGACTGCCTGCGCTGCGGCAAGTGCAAGCCGGTATGCGCCACGCACGTGCCGCGCGCCAACTTGCTGTATTCGCCGCGCAACAAGATTCTGGCCACCTCGCTGTTGATCGAGGCCTTCCTGTACGAGGAACAGACGCGCCGCGGCGTGTCGATCCAGCACTGGGGTGAGTTCGAGGACGTGGCTGACCACTGCACGGTGTGCCACAAGTGCGCCAGCCCCTGCCCGGTGAAGATCGACTTCGGCGACGTGTCGATGAACATGCGCAACCTGCTGCGCAAGATGGGCCAGAAGACTTGGCGCCCGGGCAATGCGGCGGCCATGTTCATGCTCAACGCCACCAACCCGCAGACCATCAAGCTGGCCCGCTCGCTGATGGTGGATGTGGGCATGAAGGTGCAGCGCGCCGCGCACGATGTGCTCAAACTGGCCGCGCGCAAGCAGACCAGCGCGCCCCCGGCCTCGGTGGGTGCGGCCCCGATCAAGGAACAGGTCATCCACTTCATCAACAAGAAGATGCCGGGCGGCCTGCCCAAGAAGACGGCGCGTGCGCTGCTGGACATCGAGGACCGCGACTACGTGCCCATCATCCGCGACCCCGCCAAGGCGTCTTCGGAGTCGGACGCGGTGTTCTATTTCCCGGGCTGTGGCTCGGAGCGGCTGTTCAGCCAGGTGGGCCTGGCCACCCAGGCCATGCTGTGGCACGCCGGGGTGCAGACGGTGCTGCCGCCGGGCTACCTGTGCTGCGGTTATCCGCAGCGCGGCAGCGGACAGTTCGACAAGGCCGACCAGATCATCACCGACAACCGGGTACTGTTCCACCGCGTGGCCAACACGCTGAACTATCTGGACATCAAGACGGTGGTGGTGAGCTGCGGCACCTGCTATGACCAGCTTCAGGGTTACGAGTTCGACAAGATCTTCCCGGGTTGCCGTATCGTCGACATCCATGAGTACCTGTTGGAGAAGGGCATTACCCTGCAATCCAAGGGCGCCTATCTCTACCACGACCCCTGCCACAGCCCGATGAAGCTGCAGGACCCGATGAAGACGGTCAAGGCCTTGGTGGGCGAGCAGGTGATCAAGAGTGAGCGCTGCTGCGGCGAGAGCGGAACGCTGGGCGTGAGCCGGCCCGATGTGTCCACCCAAGTGCGGTTTCGCAAGGAAGAGGAACTGCGCAAGGGTGAGGTGGCGCTGCGGGAACTGGTGGCGAAGGCGCCAGGCGCTGCGGGGTCCGACGGTGTGTCGGGCGACGTCAAGATCCTGACCTCTTGCCCGAGCTGCCTGCAGGGCCTGTCGCGCTACGGCAACGACTTGCAGAACGGCTTGCTGGAGGCCGACTACATCGTGGTGGAGATGGCGCGGCAGATCCTGGGTGAGAACTGGATGCCGGAGTATGTGGCGCGCGCCAATGCAGGCGGCATCGAGCGGGTGTTGGTGTGAGCCGCCCAGGTGATGGGACCCAGGTCGGGTGTGCGCTGTGCGTGCCCGGCGACGACGCCTCGGTGCACCTGGTGGCGCGCAGCCGCGACTGGCGCGTCGTGCGGGTACTGGACAATGCGGACCACCCCGCCTTCTGGCGGGTGATCTGGAACGGGCACGCCGCTGAGATGACCGATCTGGAGCCGGCGCAGCGAAGCGCGCTGATGCAGGCCGTGTGCCAGGTGGAGGCGGTGGTGCGCCGCGAGTTGCAGCCGCTGAAGGTGAACCTGGCCAGCCTGGGCAATGTGGTGCCGCATCTGCACTGGCATGTGCTGGCGCGCTGGGCCGAAGACCCGCACTTTCCGCAACCGATCTGGAGCGCACGCCAACGCGAGGCGACCATGGCGCACCGCATGCGCTTGGAGGTTGCCCTGCCCCAGGTGGACCGCGCGATTCAAGCCGAACTGTTGAGCCGTTGATTCAGGAACATGAGTAGCACCAAGACCCCTTCCCCTACGGGCCTCACCCTGCACCAGCAGTCCAAGGTGATGGAGATCAGCTTTGAGGATGGCCAGACCTTTCGCATCCCCTTCGAACTGATGCGCGTGTACTCGCCATCGGCCGAGGTTCAGGGCCACGGGCCTGGCCAGGAGGTGTTGCAGACCGGCAAGCGCCATGTGGGCATCACGGGTCTGGAGACCGTGGGCCACTATGCGGTACAGCCCGAGTTCGACGACGGACACAACTCGGGCATCTTTTCCTGGGAATACCTGTACTTCCTGGGTTCGCAGCAGGATGAGCTGTGGGCCGAGTATGACAAGCGCTGCGCCGAGGCCGGCGTGAGCCGTGATGCACCCATGGCCGCGCCGGCACCGGCGGGTGGCGGTTGCGCCAGTCACGGGCATCACCACTGAGGATCATCATGGCCACGACCCACTTCGGTTATCAGACGGTCGACGAGGCGCACAAGGCCGCGCGCGTGCGCGGCGTGTTCGACTCGGTGGCCCAGAAGTACGACATCATGAACGACCTGATGTCGGGCGGACTGCACCGAGCCTGGAAGGCGTATACGGTGGCGGTGGCCAATGTGCGGCCGGGCGACAAGGTGCTGGACATCGCCGGCGGCACGGGAGACCTTTCGCGGGCCTTTGCCAAAGCGGTGGGGCCCACTGGGATGGTTGTGCACACCGACATCAACGAGGCCATGCTGCGGGTGGGGCGCGACCGCCTGATCGATGAGGGGCTGGCCCTGCCCACGAATCTGTGCGACGCGGAAAGGCTGCCCTATCCGGCCCACAGCTTCGATCGGGTGTGCGTGGCCTTCGGCCTTCGCAACATGACGCACAAGGACGTGGCCTTGGCCGAGATGTGCCGGGTCCTCAAGCCCGGCGGGCGCCTGTTGGTGCTGGAGTTTTCGAAGGTGGCCGCGCCGCTGTCAAGACCCTATGACTGGTACTCGTTCAATATCCTGCCCAAGCTCGGCCAGATGATTGCGGGTGATGCCGAGAGCTACCGCTACCTGGCCGAATCGATCCGCATGCACCCCGATGCGCAAACCCTCAAGGCGATGATGAAGACGGCCGGCTTCGGCCATGTGGACGTGCACAAGCTGACCGCGGGTGTGGTCGCGCTGCACGTGGGCATCAAGTGCTGAGATAGGACCCCCACGTCCGCGCTACGCGCGTCCTGCCCCCCGAGGGGGCGCCCGCCCAGCTTGGGGCGGCCCGGCGCTGGGCGAGGACCCCCACGTCCGCGCGAGGTTGGGTTCAGGACCTTCCGTACGTATCCTCGAAGCGAACGATGTCGTCTTCGCCCAGGTAGCTGCCGCTTTGTACCTCGATGATCTCCAGCGGCACCTTGCCGGGGTTGGCCAGGCGGTGCACCTGGCCCAGGGGGATGTAGGTACTCTGGTTCTCCGACAGCACGATCGTCTTGTCGCCATTGGTGACCTCGGCGGTGCCGCTCACCACGATCCAATGCTCGGCGCGGTGGTGGTGCATCTGCAGGCTCAGTGAAGCGCCGGGCTTGACCATGATGCGCTTGACCTGGAAACGCGGGCCGTGGTCGATGCTGTCGTACCAACCCCAGGGGCGGTGGACCTTGCGGTGCAGGGCGTGCTCCTCACGCTTTTGCGCGGTCAGGGTGCCCACGATCTGCTTGACCTCTTGGCTACGCGCGCGGTCGGCCACCAGCACGGCGTCCGGCGTTTCCACGATGACCACGTCTTCCAGGCCCACCGCGCCCACCAGGCGGCTGGTGGCATGCACCAGCGTGTTGCGGCTGTCGCGGATGATGGCATCTCCTTGCGCGGCGTTGCCATGCTCGTCGTGCGCGGCCACCTGCCACACCGCATCCCAGGCGCCCAGGTCGTTCCAGCCCGCGTTCAAGGGCACCATGCGGATGGCGTGAGCCGAACCGGGGCACTTCTCCATCACCGCATAGTCGATGGACTCGCTGGGGATGGCGGCAAAGAGCGCCTTGTCCGGGCGAACGAAGACGTGGTCGGCCCGGCGGGCATCCCAGGCAGCGCGGGTGGCGGGTTTGATGTCAGGCCGGAACTGCGCCAGGGCCTTGAGCCATGTGGAGGCTCGCAGCACGAACATGCCGCTGTTCCAGGTGTAGGTGCCCTCGGCCAGGTATCGAGCGGCCGTGGCCGCATCGGGCTTCTCCACGAACTGCAGCACGGCCTGCTCGCCATGCGTGCCGGCGTCACGTTCACTGCGGATGTAGCCGTAGCCCGTCTCCGGGCGGGCGGGCGTGACCCCCAGGATGACGATGGTGCCGTCGGCTGCTGCCGCCACCGCACGCTGCAGGGCTGCGCCGAAGGCCGCCCCATCGGTGACGGTCTGGTCGGCCGGCGTCATCACCATGACCGGGTCTTCTCCTGTGGACAGCGCCTGCAGGGCCGCCAGGGTCAAGGCCGGCGCGGTGTTGCGGCCCGTGGGCTCCAACAGCACGGCCTGTGGGTCTACGCCCATCTCACGCAACTGGTCGAGCACCAGGAAACGGTGGTCTTCATTGCCCACGATCACCGGCTGAGCCACCGTGGTGCCTGGCGCCTGCAGCTGCGTCAGGCGGCGCACGGCCTGCTGGAACAGGCTGCTGCGGTCATCGGGGTCGTGGCCCAGCACGAGGAACTGCTTGGGGTAGCCGGCCCGTGACAGGGGCCACAGCCGCGTGCCGGAGCCGCCGGCCATGATCACGGGGGTGATGCTCAGGGTACGGTGCTGTTGCATGCCCGAATCCTACCCTCCACTTGGGAACAGGACCGGCCGTCTTGCGCTGTCGGATTCGGGGTGGCGATGGGGCCCTGCTCTCGAAGATGTGAGAATCCCAACATGTCTGCCTTTGCCAGCTCTGCCGCCCATACCGGCTTGCGCCAACTTTTGGAGCAGGAGGGCCGTGAGCGCCTGATCCTGCTGCTCAACCACGTGCTGGCTGCCGAGCCGGTGGCCCTGCAGCGTCTGCAGCCCCATGCCGGTAGGCGCCTGCGGGTCGCCTGCGATGGTTGGCCGCGCCTGCTGGCGATGGTGGTGCCGCCACCGGCGGCGCTTCAGGTTGAGGTCACGCCGGCGGGACTGCTGGACTTGTGTCCCATGTTGGATGACGACGCGGCAGCGCCTGAATTGGAGGTGGTTGTGGACACCCACGATCCCTTGGGTCTGGTGACACGCGTGCTGGCCGGTGGCACGCCCCAGTTGCAACTCGCCGGCGACGCACAGTTCGCCGCCGATGTGAACTGGCTGGCAGAAAACCTCCGTTGGGACGTGGCGGCCGATGTGGAGCGCCTGTTCGGACCGGTATCGGCCGAGCGGCTGCGCACCTGGGGTTTGGCGGTGGCGCGCGCCCTGCGCGAGGCCGTGGCGCGGCTGTCCGCCCGTGGGGGTGCCTGATGGGCGGCTCTTCCATCCGGCAATTCCTGCGCTTGGTGCGCATCACCCTGACCTTGCTGCGCTTCGGCGTGGACGACATCGCGCTGTCGGGCTTTCGCCAACCCTGGGTGAGGGTACTTGCACGGCTGGTGACCCTGGGGCGCCGCTTTGACGGCACACGCGGTGAGCGGCTGCGCATGGCCTTGGAGCGGCTGGGCCCGATCTTCGTGAAATTCGGTCAGGTGCTGTCGACGCGGCGTGACCTGGTACCGCCGGACATTGCCGACGAACTCTCGAAGCTGCAGGACCGCGTGCCTCCATTTCCCAGCGCCCAGAGTGTGGCGTTGATCGAGCGGGCACTGGGCCGCCCGGTGAAAGAGCTGTTCGAGGATTTCGACCCGGTGCCCGTGGCCAGCGCCTCCATCGCGCAGGTGCACTTTGCCACCCTCAAGGACGGCCGCGAGGTGGCGGTGAAGGTACTGCGACCGGGCATGCTGCGCGCCATTGAGGATGACATGGCCCTGCTGCACCGCCTGGCGGTGTGGGTGGAGCGGGTGAGCAGTGATGGCAAGCGCCTGAAGCCCCGCGAGGTGGTGGCCGAGTTCGACACCTACCTTCATGACGAACTCGACCTGGTGCGCGAGGCGGCCAATGCGGCCCAGCTGCGGCGCAACATGCAAGACCTGGACATCATCCTGATCCCCGAGATGATGTGGGATTACTGCCGCGACAACGTGATCGTCATGGAGCGCATGAAGGGTGTGCCCATCAGCCAGCTCGAGCGTTTGCGCGAAGCGGGCGTGGACATCAAGAAGCTGGCGCGCGACGGCGTGACGATCTTCTTCACCCAGGTGTTCCGTGATGGCTTTTTCCACGCCGACATGCACCCGGGCAATATCATGGTCAGCGTGGACCCGGCCACCCGGGGGCGCTACATCGCATTGGACTTCGGCATCATCGGCACGCTGACCGAGGTGGACAAGGACTACCTGGCGCAGAACTTCATCGCCTTTTTCCGACGCGACTACAAGCGGGTTGCCGAGCTGCACATCGAAAGCGGCTGGGTACCCGCCGGCACCAAGGTCAATGAGCTCGAAGGCGCCATCCGTGCGGTGTGCGAGCCGCACTTTGACCGTCCGCTCAAGGACATCTCCCTGGGGCAGGTGCTGATGCGGCTGTTCCAAACCTCTCGCCGCTTCAATGTGGAGATCCAGCCGCAACTGGTGCTGCTGCAGAAAACCCTGCTCAATATCGAGGGCCTGGGCCGCGAACTCGACCCTGACTTGGACCTGTGGAGCACGGCCAAGCCCTTCCTGGAGCGCTGGATGAACGAACAGATCGGCTGGCGAGGCTTCGTGGCCGCGCTCAAGGCCGAGGCCCCGCGCTATGCCCACATGCTGCCCGAACTGCCGCGCCTGGTACACCAGAGCCTGTTGCGCGGTGGCGGCGCGCCGAGCCAGGAATTGCTCGTGGCCATGCTGGCCGAGCAGCGGCGCACGAACCGGATGATCAAGGGGATCATCTGGGCCCTTGTGGGCTTTGTGGTCGGTATCGTGGGCGTGCACCTGGTTCAGGTGATGCAGGCCCTGCGCGACTACTGAATTCCCGAGATGACCCAGCGCGCCCTGGGGTGTTGCCTTTACACCGGCAGACATTGGGGACAATGGGCGCCTGAACTTGCCTTGCATTAAAGGAGCGTGAGCGATGCTGGTGACCTTCGTCATCATCTACATGATCGTGACCATCGGCATCGGTCTCATGGCCGCTCGCCGGGTGCACAGTGCCAAAGACTATCTGGTGGCGGGCCGCAGTCTGCCGCTGTACATGAACGTGGCCACGGTGTTTGCCACCTGGTTCGGCGCAGAAACCGTGCTGAGCGTGTCGGCCACCTTCGCCCGCGACGGCCTATCAGGTATTCCGGGTGACCCCTTTGGCGCGTCGGTCTGCCTGGTGTTGGCGGCCTTGCTGTTCGCCAAGCTGTTCTACCGGATGAATCTCCTGACCATTGGCGACTTCTACAAGAAGCGCTATGGGAAGTCGGTCGAGGTGCTGACGAGCACCGCAATCGTGCTGTCGTACTTGGGCTGGACCTCGGCGCAGATGACCGCCCTGGGCTTGGTGATTTACGGCCTGTCGGGCGGTGCGGTGGAATTGAACACCGCCATCCTGCTGGGCGCCGGTGTGGTGGTGGTCTACACCATCTTCGGCGGCATGTGGTCCGTGGCCTTCACCGACCTGTTCCAGACCGTGATCATCTTGGTGGGCCTGAGCGCCGTGGCGATCCTGGTCGGGGACTTGGCGGGTGGTTTCGGCACGGTGATCGAGAAGGCCGCGGCCGATGGAAAGTTCGCCTTCTTCCCCGCTGCTGACGATACCGCCGCTTGGTGGGCCATGGCTGGCGCCTTCTTCGCCTTTGCCTTTGGATCCATTCCACAGCAGGACGTGTTCCAGCGCATGACCAGCGCCAAGGATGAGAAGACCGCCGTGCGCGGCACGATCATTGGTGGCCTGGTCTACTTCTGCTTTGCCTTCGTGCCGATCTTCATCGCCTACGCGGCGCTGGTGGCGGACCCCAGCTTGGGTGGCTTGTTTGCTTCCGAAGACGCGCGCGAGATCCAGCGCATCCTGCCTGAACTGGTGCTGGGCCAGATGCCGTTGTGGGCGCAGGTGATGTTCTTCGGCGCTTTGCTGTCGGCCATCCTGTCCACGGCCAGCGGCGCACTGCTGGCGCCCACGGCCACCTTCACGGAGAACGTTCTGCGCCCGTTCGTGCCGCACATGAGCGACCGCCAGTTCCTGCTGACCCTGCGCATCGTGCTGGTGACCTTCACCGCCTGCGCCTTGCTGTTTGCGGTCAACAGTGAGAGCACCATGTACGAGATGGTGCAGAACGCCTACAACGTCACGCTCACCGGCGCCTTCATTCCGCTGGTGGCCGGCGCCTTCTGGAAGCGGGCCAACACCCAGGGCGCCTTGCTGTCGGCGATCATGGGCGTGGGCACCTGGTTGTTCTTCCATAACTTCGCCCCCGACACCTTGGTGCCGGCCAACCTGATCGGCCTGGCGGCCTCGGCGGTGTTCATGCTCATCGGCACGATGCTCCCACCGGTGCTCAAGCATGAAGGGCAGTCGATCGAGAGCATCCTGCAGGAATCGAAGACGCAGGGGAACTGAAGATGCACGCAGGCCGGACCGTAGGCCCGGTTCTATAATGGAGGGTTGACTCTAGGCCCCACCCAGCTTGCCCATGCCCATCTACGCTTACCGCTGCAGCGCCTGTGGCCACGCAAAGGACGTGCTGCAGAAGCTTTCCGACGCGGTCCTGACGACCTGCCCGGCCTGCCACGCCGAGACCTTCTCCAAGCAGGTCACCGCTGCGGGTTTCCAGCTCAAGGGCTCTGGCTGGTACGTGACCGACTTTCGGGGTGGCTCCGCTGGCGCTAAGGCTGCCGACGGCTCAAGTGCCGGCGCACCCAGCCCGGCATCGGGCGAGGGCACGGCTGGATCGGCTGGCTCGGCCGGTGGCGCCTCTGCCGGCGCTGGAGAGGCCTCCTCAGGCACATCGGCCTCGTCCGGGGAAGGCGGCGCATCGGCTTCCGCATCCTCGGGGGGCTGTGCGGCCTCCTGTGCCTGTCACTGACCTCAAGCATTCCTGAGGCGCCCCATCATGCTCAAGCGCTACCTCCTGGCTGGACTCTTGGTCTGGTTGCCCTTGGTGGTGACGATTTGGGTATTGCACGCGGTGTGGGGGGCCCTGGACGGCCTGTTCCTATGGGTGCTGACGGCCACTCAGGCGGTCATGCCGGCCGAAAGCCATGCGGCACTGGAAGCCCTGCGCCACATCCCGGGCATGAGCGTGGTGGCCGTGTTCCTGGCCCTGCTGCTGACCGGTGTGTTCGCTGCGAACTACTTCGGGCAGTGGGCGTTGCGACAGGGTGGGCGCATCGTGCAGCGCATCCCCATCGTCAAGAGCATCTACAGCTCGGTCAAGCAGGTTTCCGACACCCTGTTCTCCAGCAGCGGCAACGCCTTTCGGGAAGCCGTGCTGGTGCAGTATCCGCGCTCAGGCGCGTGGACGATCGCCTTCGTGACCGGCAAGCCCAGCGGTGAAGTGGCCGCGCTGCTCAGTGGCGAACACACCAGCGTCTACGTGCCCACCACCCCCAACCCCACCTCGGGCTTCTTCCTGATGGTGCCCACGGCCGACCTGCGGCCGCTGAACATGAGCGTGGACGAGGCCCTCAAGTACATCATCTCCATGGGCGTGGTAGCCCCGCCCCCGGCCGCCAAGGTGCCGGGGGAGGCCGACCCCAATCGGCAGGGCTGATCGTCAAGGCAGACGGTCAGTCCTCAGGGGCTCAGCCCCATGGCCACCATCATCGGCGGTGCGTCGCACCGTCACTGCACTCCACCTTTTCTGGCTTCCACTATGCGTACCACCTACTGTGGGTTCGTCAGCGAAACGCTGATGGACCAAACCGTTACCCTCATGGGTTGGGCCCACCGTCGCCGCGATCATGGCGGCGTGATCTTCATCGACTTGCGTGACCGCGAGGGACTGGTGCAGATCGTCTGCGACCCGGACCGCCCCGATATGTTCAAGACCGCCGAAGGCGTTCGCAACGAGTTCTGCCTCAAGGTGGTGGGCAAGGTGCGGGCGCGTCCAGCGGGCACCGAGAACGCCAATCTGGTCAGCGGCAAGATTGAAGTGCTGTGTCATGAGCTTGAAGTGCTCAACCCCAGCGTTACGCCGCCCTTCCAGCTCGATGACGAAAACCTAAGCGAAACGGTGCGTCTGACCCACCGCGTGCTGGATCTGCGTCGCCCGGCCATGCAGAAGAACCTGATGCTGCGCTACCGCGTGGCCATGGAGGTGCGCAGGTACCTCGACGAGCATGGCTTCGTGGACATCGAAACGCCCATGCTGACCAAGAGCACGCCCGAGGGTGCGCGTGACTACCTCGTGCCCAGTCGCGTGCACGATGGCCAGTTCTTCGCGTTGCCGCAGTCGCCTCAGCTGTTCAAGCAGCTGTTGATGGTGGCCGGTTTCGATCGCTACTATCAGATCACCAAGTGCTTCCGCGACGAGGATCTGCGCGCAGACCGTCAGCCCGAATTCACGCAGATCGATATCGAGACCTCCTTTCTGAACGAGCAGGAGATCCGAGACATGTTCGAGGGCATGATTCGTCATGTCTTCCGCAAGGCCATGGATGTGGAGCTGGGTAAGTACCCGGTGATGACCTATGGCGATGCGATGTTCCGCTTTGGTTCAGACAAGCCTGACCTGCGCGTGAAGCTGGAGTTCACCGAGCTCACGGAAGTGATGAAGGACGTGGACTTCAAGGTGTTCAGCGGCCCGGCGAACGCGGCCGGTGGTCGCGTGGTGGCGTTGCGCGTACCGGGCGGTGCGGCGCTGTCGCGCGGCGACATCGACGGCCACACCGAGTTCGTGAAGATCTACGGCGCCAAGGGCTTGGCCTGGATCAAGGTGAACGACATCGCGGCTGGCCAAAACGGTGGAGACCTGCGGTCTGGCCTTCAGTCGCCCATCGTCAAGAACATCCACGATACCGCCCTCAAGGCTATCCTGGAGCGCACGGGTGCGCAGACGGGCGACCTGATCTACTTCGGCGCTGACAAGGCCAAGGTGGTCAACGATGCCATCGGCGCCCTGCGATTGAAGATCGGCCACAGCGAGTTCGGCCGCAGCACGGGCCTCTTCGAGGAGCGCTGGGCGCCGCTGTGGGTGGTCGACTTCCCGATGTTCGAGCACGACGAGGACGAAAACCGCTGGAACGCGGTGCACCATCCCTTCACCGCCCCCAAGGACGGCCACGAGGACTACATGGACACCGACCCGGGCCGCTGCGTGGCCAAGGCCTACGACATGGTGCTCAATGGTTGGGAGTTGGGCGGCGGGTCGGTTCGTATCCACCGTGCCGAGGTGCAGAGCAAGGTGTTCAAGGCCCTGAACATCTCGTCTGAGGATGCCAAGGTGAAGTTCGGCTTCCTGCTGGACGCGCTGCAGTACGGCGCGCCGCCGCACGGTGGCCTGGCCTTTGGCCTGGACCGCCTGGTCACGCTGATGACCGGTGCCGAGAGCATTCGGGACGTGATCGCCTTCCCCAAGACGCAGCGTGCGCAGTGTCTGTTGACGGGTGCGCCCAGCAACGTGGACGAGAAGCAGTTGCGTGAGTTGCACATTCGCCTGAGGAATGCTCAAGCGGCGGCTTGATCGACCAGAAGGCTTGTTTCATTGATCTGAAGCAAGCCGATCAGTCGGGAGGGCCTGCAGATGCAGGCCCTTCGTCATTCGAGGCATGATGTCAACATGACCGATCCGATGACGGCTCCCATGAAGGCGCCCGACCGTCCACCCAAGATCCCCGAGAGTGTGCTCGTGGTGATCCACACCGCAGACCTCGAGGTCCTGCTGATCGAGCGCGCGGACAAGCCGGGCTATTGGCAAAGTGTGACCGGCTCCAAGGATTCCTTGCACGAGTCCCTGATCGAGACCTGTATCCGCGAGGTTCAAGAGGAGACAGGCATCGTGGTCGGTAGCGACGAGGTGCCGGCGCACCACATGCGCGACTGGGAACTGCGCAACGTCTACGAGATCTACCCGGTGTGGCGACACCGTTATGCACCGGGGGTCACCCACAATACCGAGCATGTGTTTGGCCTGCTGGTGCCCCGTGGCATCGCCGTCACGCTCGCGCCGCGCGAACACCTGCAGCACGTGTGGTTGCCCTGGCGCGAGGCGGCTGACCGCTGTTTTTCTCCGAGCAATGCCGAAGCTATTCTGATGTTGCCGAGGTTCTGTGCGTCTCGCGACTGAACATCACCCCCGGCCGAGCACCGCCACCCTGCGGGCGGCGACCTACAACATCCACAAGGGTGTCAGGGGAGTAGGGCTGCGTCGCCGCTTGGAGATCCACAACCTGGAGCAGGGCGTGGCCTCACTGAAAGCCGATGTGGTGCTGCTGCAGGAGGTGAGACTCTTTCATCACCGCGATGCGAGGCGCTTCTCCGTCGGGCCGCAGGCTTGGCCCTCGCAGGGCCAAGCCGAGTTTCTGGCCCCGCAGGGTTGGCACACCGCCTACCGCACCAACGCCATCACGCGGCATGGCGAACATGGCAACGCACTCATCAGCCGTTGGCCTTTGGGTGCCGTGGGGCATCACGATGTGAGTGACCACCGCTTTGAGCAGCGTGGCCTGCTGCACGTGCCCTTTGATTGGATGGGGCGCCGCGTTCACGCGGTGGTGGTGCACTTCGGGCTGATGAAGGCCAGCCGTGCGAGGCAGGCGCAGCGCTTGCTCGATTTGCTCGAATCCGAAGTTCCGGCGGGTGAGGCGGTGCTCGTGGGCGGTGACTTCAATGACTGGAGCGAGCAACTCGATGCACCGCTGACGGCCGCCGGTCTGGTGCGCTCTCCGGTGCGGGCCTCGTTCCCTTCGCGCGTGCCGCTGTGGTCGCTGGATCGGTTTTATGTGCGCGGGCTGCGTTGCACGACGGTGGAGGTGCCAAGGGGTGTGGCCTGGGCGCGGATGTCGGACCACCTGCCGGTGGTCGCTGAGTTTGCCTGGGATGGGCAGCTGACGACGGATTGAGGCGATGAGCGATCGTCCTGAGTCGCTGCCGGGTGCCCGCGCACCAGCACTCCCGGCCTGGTACCTCAAACGAAGGCCGCACTATTGGCCGAACAACGAGGCGCGCTTGCTGGTCGGTGGCTCGATGTTTTTTCCGGCCCTTCTGGAGGCCATTGCCCAAGCCCGGCACGACATCTGGCTGGCCACGTACATCTTCCACGAAGACGACAGTGCGCAGGCGGTGGCTCGTGCCTTGACCCAGGCGGCGCGGCGGGGCGTTCGCGTACGCGTGGTGGTGGACGGATTCGGATCCCTGCAATCCTTGCCAGCCCTGCGGCGTTGGTGGGCCGACGAGCCCGTGGCCCTCACGGTGTTTCGCCCCCTGGATCGCTGGTGGTCTTGGTTGCAGCCGCAGCACCTGCGGCGCATGCACCAAAAGCTGTGCGCCATCGATGGAGAAGTGGGCTTCGTGGGGGGCATCAACATCATCGATGACCGGATCGACCTGCGCCACGGTGTGTTGAACGCCGATCGCCTGGACTATGCGGTGGAGGTCCGTGGGCCGGTGGTGGTGCCGATCGAGCAGAGCGCCAGGGCGCTGTGGACGCGTGCAGCCTTTGGTTCGGACTGGCGGGATGAACTGCCTCAGCTCTTGCGTGGTCGGGCTGGATGGGCACGCGCGCGGCGCCTGCTGGCCGACATGAAGATCCGTGGCGCACCCTGGGGTTGCGACTCGCCACCGACCCGTCCGGCCGATGCGGGCGGTGCGGGCGATGCGGGTACGGACAAGCGCGAACCCTCCGTGGCGGTGGCCTTCGTATGGCGCGACAACGTTCGCCACCGACGCAGCATCGAGGGCCTGTTGCTGTCGGCTTGCGCACAGGCACGTGATCGCATCGACATCGTCTGTCCCTACTTCTATCCCGGACATGCACTGCGCCGAGCCTTGCGTCAGGCCGCTCAGCGTGGCGTGCGGGTGCGCCTGTTGCTTCAGGGGCGCGTGGACATGCGAATCGCCGGCATGGCTGCGGCGGTGCTGTACCGCGAACTGCTCAACGGCGGTGTGCGCATCTTCGAATACACGCCGGCCTTTCTGCACGCCAAGGCGGTTCGTGTGGATGATGATTGGGCCACCGTGGGCAGTTCCAATCTCGACCCGCTGTCGCTGTTCGTGAACCTGGAGGCCAATCTGGCCATCCGCGATGGGGCCTTTGTCAAGGCGCTGGGCCACGCCATGGACACCGAAATCCAACGATCACATGAAATCACCGCGTCTCCGAGCGTCACCCGCTGGGGGGCCTGGTTGCGGCGCTATGCCGTGGCGGCATTGGCGCGCCTGTACCTGCGGGTGGCCGATTGGGGTGGCCCATCGTGATCCACCACGCAGGCTGGGTCGCCAACGGCAGCGGGATGGACGACTTGGTGGTGCAAACGCCGCAGGGCCTGTATTGCCCGCCAGGCGACTTTCACATTGACCCGTGGCGCCCCGTGGACCAGGCCGTGATCACCCACGCGCACGCCGACCATGCGCGGCGCGGCAGCACGCGATACCTGGCATCTGCACGCAGTGAAGGCGTCCTGCGCGCCCGCCTGGGGGCTGATATCGAGCTGCAGACCTTGGCCTGGGGCGAGATCGTGGAGCACCGTGGTGTACGCATCAGCCTGCACCCGGCCGGTCATGTGCTGGGCGCTGCGCAGGTTCGTCTGGAACACCACGGCCGCGTGTGGGTGGTGTCGGGCGACTACTTTCTCAGCGCTCACGATGAACGCAACCCCACCTGCGACCCCTTCGAGCCCGTGGCCTGCCACTGCTTCATCACCGAGTCCACCTTCGGCCTGCCGATCTACCGCTGGCAGCCGCAGGCCGCCGCCTTTGCGGACATCAACGCCTGGTGGGCGGACAACCGTGCGCAAGGCCGGGCCAGCGTGCTGATGGCCTACAGCTTCGGCAAGGCGCAGCGCATCTTGGCCGGTGTGAATGCGGACATCGGTCCCATCGTGGTGCATGGTGCCGTGGAACCGCTGAATGCCGCCTATGCCGCAGCCGGCGTGGCTTTGCCGGCCGTGTACCGTGCGCAGGACCTGGGCAAGGCCGATTTGGCGCAGGCACTGGTGGTGGCGCCTCCGTCGGTGGCCGGATCCGCCTGGTTGCGGCGTTTCGGTGAACACCGAGACGCTTTTGCCAGCGGCTGGATGCAGCTGCGGGGCGCGCGCCGTCGTCGCTCCGTGGACCGTGGCTTTGTCTTGTCCGACCACGCCGATTGGCCGGGCCTGCAGCGGGCCATCACCGCCAGCGGTGCCGGCCGAGTCATTGTCACGCACGGCTACGAGGCGGTGATGGTGCGTTGGCTGCAGCAGCAGGGTCTGCAGGCGGGCTCGTTTCAGACGGCCTACTCGGGCGAAGGGGGTGGCGATGCGTGAGTTCGCGCGCTTGTACCGTGAACTCGATGCCAGCACCTCAACCACGGCCAAGGTGGCGGCGTTGCGCGCATCACTGGGTACGCTCTCAGCCGAGGACGCCGCTTGGACGGTCTACCTGCTGGCCGGTGGTAAGCCCCGCCAGGCCGTACCCACAGCGGTGTTGCGTGCGGCCGCGTGCGAAGCCGCAGGCATCGACGACTGGCTCTTCGAAGAGTGCTACCAGGTGGTGGGTGACCTGGCCGAGACCATCGCGCATGTGCTGCCACTCGACGGTGTGGGTGCGAGGGTCCACCCGCGGCCTGAGCCGGCGCAGCCCCTGACCGAAGGGCAGGTCTCGGGTGTCTTGCCCATGCCAGCCTTGTCGTCGGATGATGGCCTGGCCGCATGGATGCTGCAGGGCCTGCGCCCGCTGCGGGCGCTGCCGCCCGCCGAACAAAAGGCTCGTGTTCGCGAGCTGTGGTCAGGGCTGCAGCCCGAAGAGCGCTTCCTGCTGACCAAGCTCGTGGGCGGCGGATTTCGTGTCGGGATGGGCAAGGGCCTGGTGCAGCGCGCGGTGGCGGAGTTCGCTGGGCTGCAGCCCAATGAGGTGGCCCAGCGGATGATGGGCTACACGCAGGGCAGTACCCTGCCATCGGCCACCGACTGGTCACGCCTGGTGGGGTCGTCGCAGGGCGACGAGACGCTGACGCAGGGCCGCCCTTATCCCTTCTTCTTGGCCCAGGCTGTGGACCCGGCAGACGAGGTGAGGCTGGAGGAGGTGTTGGGCGAGGTCGGCAATTGGCTGGTCGAATGGAAGTACGACGGCATCCGCGCGCAGCTCGTGCGGCGCGGCGCGGGTGTGTGGATATGGTCGCGCGGCGAGGAGTTGATCACCGAGCGGTTTCCGGAGGTGGTGCAGGCGGCCATGGGCTTGCCCGAGGGAACCGTGCTGGACGGTGAGTTGCTGGTGATGCGGGACGGGCATCCGGCGCCTTTCGCGCAGCTGCAGACCCGCATCACGCGCAAGGTGGTGAGCAAGGCACTTCGTGAGCGTACCCCGGTGGCCTTCATGGCCTACGACTTGCTGGAGCAAGCGGGTTCGGACATGCGGGCAAGGCCCCACGAGCAGCGGCGCCAAGCCCTGGAGGCTTTACTGGCCGATGGACCATTCCCGTTGTCGCCTCTCGTGCGGGCAGAGGATTGGCCTGCGCTGCGCGCGCGGCGCGAGGAAAGCCGCGCTCGGGGCGTGGAAGGGTTCATGCTCAAACACCGCAGCGCAGCCTATGGGGTGGGTCGGCGCAAGGTCGAAGGCGAAGGGGTGGTGGGCTGGTGGAAGTGGAAGGTCGAGCCCATGACGATCGATGCGGTGCTGATCTACGCGCAGGCTGGACACGGACGCCGTGCCAACCTGTACACCGACTACACCTTCGCGGTGTGGAGCCGAACGCCCCGCGACCAGGCCGAGGTGCAGACGGTGCTGGAGGCCATCGAACGGCGTGAACCCCCGGCCACCGATGGCTTGTGGCTGGTCCCCTTTGCCAAGGCCTATTCGGGCCTGACCGATGAGGAGTTCACTGCAGTGGACCGTGTGATTCGGCGGACCACGGTGGAAAAGTTCGGGCCGGTCAGAAGCGTGGTCCCCAGCTTGGTGTTCGAATTGGGCTTTGAAGGCATCGCAGTCAGTACGCGCCACAAGAGCGGTGTGGCGGTTCGATTCCCCAGGATGCTCAGGCTGAGGAGCGACAAGCCCCTGCACGAGGCCGACACGATGGACATCCTGCGCGCGCTGTCAGGACAAGGCATTCAGACCCTGGCGCAGGCTGGCTGAGGCGCGCAGGCTGCCCACGCGGCGGCCACGCCAGTTGGTCATGGTCGTTTCGCTGAGCCGGCCAAGGGCCGCGGCGTCGTCCCCAGACAGCGGCAGCAGCGCCTCAATGAGCGCGGCCATCACCACTTCGGCAGCGCGCGAGGTGTTGCCGTCGTCCATCTTCAGGGCCACCCCCCAGCCCTTCTCCGGCAGGCTGGCGCAATAGACGCCTTCCGCGCCCACCTTGCAGCACACGCGTGGGCCCAAGCGCTGCATCACCTGCGTGTCGAAGCGGCCACTGCCCGCCACCATGAAGGGCTCGGCCGAAATGGCCTGTCGCAGCCGCGTGGCGGCTTTCGCCAGATCGGGCGCAAGCCCATGGCCGGTGCCCGCGCGGGCAAAGCCAAGGGCGAGGTTGTACAGGGGGATCGCATAGGTGGGAATGGAGCAGCCGTCCACACCCATCGGCGATTGCGACAGCGGATGGTCGGTGGTCTGTGCGATCGCATGGGTGACCTGCCGCATCACCGGGTGCTCAGGGTCCACATAGCCGCGCATGAAATCCAGCAGCGCCGAACCCGTGAACCCGCTGGTGGCACAGCCCACACACACGAAGCCGGCGTGCTTGCCCGAGCAGTTGTTGTGCAGCGGCGAGGGATTCGCTCCCTGATGTGCCATTTCCCGCTGGCTCACGTCGTGATACGGCCAATGCGAGCCGCATTCGAGCACCGTCTCATCGACGCCGGCCTTGGCCAGCATGGCCGCCGCGGTGGACGCGTGTCGAGGCTCGCCACCGTGGGAGGCGCATGCCAGGGCAAGTTCGGCGTCGCTCAGCCCCAGGCGGTCTGCCGCGCCGCCGGCCACCAAGGGCATGGCCTGAAGCAGTTTCACCGCCGAGCGGGGAAAGATGGCGCGTTCGATCTGCCCGCACGACCAGACCAAACGGCCACGGTCGTCGACAACCGCCACGGCACCGCGGTGAAAGGATTCGACGGTGGACCCGCGGAGGGCCTCCACGAGGATCGGGTTCTCCATGGCCGCACTGTAGCGCCCCTGCGCTTGGCCTACAGTCTTCCCATGGTCGATCAAACGCGTGCTGCCCCGATCCTGCTGGGGCTTGACTTCAGCAGTTCACCCTCGGCGCGCAAGCCTGTGGTGCTGGCCTGGGGCACGCGCATTGGTGCCCGGGTGAGCCTGCAACGACTACAACATTGCGCCAGCCACCAGGCCATGTCCGATGCATTGCGTGCCGCGCCGGCTTGGGTGGGCGGGTTCGATCTGCCCTTTGGTTTGCCACGCGAACTGGTGGAGCATCTGGGTTGGCCGCGCAAGTGGGACGCCTGCATGGACCACTACTGCGCCCTGTCGCGTGCGCAGATTCGCGATACCTTCGCGGCCTTCACCGCCGCACGGCCGGTGGGGTCGAAGTTCGCGCACCGGGCCTGCGATGGGCCTGCTGGCTCCAGCCCCTCGATGAAGTGGGTGAACCCACCAGTGGCCTACATGATGCACGCCGGCGTGCCGCTGCTGCGCGCCATCGGGGCAAGCCTGCCGGGTTTGCACGAAGTCGAGTCCAGTCGCGTGGCCCTGGAGGCCTACCCAGGCCTGCTGGCGCGTGAATTGATTGGCACGCGCTCGTACAAGAGCGACGACCGTGCCAAGCAGACACCCGAGCGCCTGATTGCCCGCAAGGACCTGCTGGATGCGCTCGAACAGGGGCGCACCCGACTGGGTTTGCGCGCGGTGCTCAGCCATGCGCAGCGTGATCAACTCGTGGATGACCCCAGCGGTGACTGCTTGGACGCGCTGCTGTGCCTGGTGCAGGCCGCGTGGGCCAGCACGCAGCCACGATGGGGCCTGCCGCAGGGCGTTGATGGGCTGGAGGGTTGGATCGTGAGCGCGCCGCCGCGATGAACGCAGCGTCACCTGTCCAGCTGCCGCCCACCGAGTGGTTCGCGCAGCGCGGCTGGCAGCCCCACGCCTTTCAGCAGGAGGTATGGGCGGCCTGCGCGCAGGGTGCCAGTGGCCTTTTGCACGCCACCACCGGCAGCGGCAAGACCTATGCCGTGTGGTTGGGGCTGCTGCAGAGCTTGGTGAAGCGACCTGCACAGCCAGGGCCTTGCGTGCTGTGGATCACACCGATGCGCGCCCTGGCCGCCGACACAGTGCGTGCCCTGCGGGAACCCTTGCAGGCCATGGCGCCCGATTGGCGCGTTGAACCGCGCACGGGAGACACCTCGTCCAGCGAAAGGGCGCGGCAGGAGCGGCGTTGGCCACAGGCCCTGGTGACCACCCCCGAGACCCTGAGCCTGCTGCTGACGCGCCCGGATGCCGCTGCACTCTTGGGCGGAGTGGGTGCCGTGGTGGTGGACGAATGGCACGAACTGCTGGGCAGCAAACGCGGTGTGCAACTGCAGCTGGCCCTGGCGCGGCTGGTGCGTTGGAATCACAGCCTCATCGTGTGGGGGCTGAGTGCGACCTTGGGGAATCTGGAAGAGTCCCTGCACACCCTGGTGGCCCCCTTGCGCGGACCCTCAGGCGCGCCATCGGCGCGGCTGGTGCGCGGCCGGGTGGACAAGGCCCTCTTGATCGATACCCTGCTGCCGGAGCAACCCGGCCGCTTTTCGTGGGGTGGGCACCTCGGGGCACAGATGCTGGGGCCGGTGGTGCGCGAGATCGAAGACAGCGGCACCACGCTCGTCTTCACCAACACACGCTCGCAGGCCGAGATTTGGTACCAGATGCTGCTGCAGGAGCGCCCTGAGTGGGCCGGGCTGGTGGCCTTGCATCACGGTTCGCTGGACCAGGACGTGAGGCAGTGGGTGGAGGCCGGCTTGAAGGCGGGCCAGCTCAAGGCGGTGGTGGCCACCTCCAGCCTGGATCTCGGGGTCGACTTTCTGCCGGTGGAGCGGGTACTGCAGATGGGCTCTCCCAAGGGCGTGGCGCGGCTGTTGCAGCGTGCGGGCCGAAGCGGCCACGCACCGGGCCGTACCAGCCGCATCACACTGGTGCCCACCAACACCCTTGAATTGGTCGAGTCGGTGGCGGTGCAGCGGGCTGCATCGGCGGGCCGTGTGGAGTCGCGCAGCAGTCCTCAGCAGCCGATGGATGTGCTGGTGCAGCACCTGGTGACCGTGGCCCTGGGCGGCGGTTTCGTTCCGGAGGAACTCTATCGAGAGGTGCGATCCACGGCAGCCTATGCCGACCTGTCGCGTGACGCCTTCGACTGGGCCCTGGCATTCGTGGAGCGCGGCGGTGACAGCCTGGGGGCCTATCCCGAATACCACCGCGTGCAGCGTGTGGACGGCCGCTGCGTGGTGCTGGACCGGGGCGTGGCGCGCCGCCACCGGATGCAGGTGGGAACCATCGTCAGCGATGCTGGTCTTCAGGTGAAGTGGGTCTCGGGCGGCACCTTGGGCACGATCGAGGAAGGATTCATTTCACGCCTGTCGCCGGGTGATTGTTTTGTGTTTGCAGGTCGCCTGCTCGAGTATGTGCGTACCCGCGAGATGACGGCCTATGTCCGCAAGGCCGCCAAGCGCAAGGGCGTGGTGTCGGTGTGGGCCGGCAGCAAGATGCCCCTGTCCACCGAACTGGCCGACGCCACCCTGGCGGTGATCGGTGAGGTGGCCGATCGCCACGTGAGCCAGGGTGAGGCCATTTCACCGCCCAGTGAGCCTGAGCTCCTGGCGGCCTGGCCGATGCTCTGTACCCAAATCGCCCTGTCGCAGCTGCCCGCGCCCGGACGCGTTCTGCTCGAGCGTTACCGATCGCGCGAGGGCTTGCACCTCTTTCTCTATCCCTTCGCCGGACGCCTCGTGCACACAGGGCTGGCGCAACTGTTGGCCTGGCGGCTGGCGGCGCGTCAGCCGGCCGGCGCGAGTTTCTCCCTGTCGGTCAACGACCTGGGCTTGGAGATCGTCATGCCGGCAGAGTTGGCGCTGCCGCACGACGAGACGGCGCTGCGCGATTGGTTGCTGCCCAGCGTGTCACCCCAGTCACTGACCCAAGAGATCCTCGACAGCCTGAAGGCGGGGCACTTGCCGCAGCGACGCTTTCGGGAGATCGCGCGGGTATCCGGGCTGGTCAGCGGTGGGCTACCCGGGGCACGCAAGAGCACCCGTCAGATTCAGGCCTCCAGCAGCCTGTTCTATGAAGTCTTTCGCCGATACGACGCGGGCAACCGCCTGCTGCATCAGGCCGAGCAGGAGGTCCTGTCGCAGGAGCTGGATGCCCATCGTCTTGAGCAGGCGACCCTGCGCCTGCGTGAATGGCAATGGGTGTGTGTGGACCTGCAGGCGCCGAGCCCCTTTTGCCTGCCGCTGATGGTGGAACGCTTGCGTGAACAGCTCTCCACCGAGCAGCTGAGCGCGCGCATCGAGCGCTGGGTGGCGCAGGCTCAGGCCTCGCTGTCGTAGCCCTGCGGGTTGAGCTGCTGCCAGCGCCAGCTGTCGCGGCACATATCCTGGAGGTTCAGCCGCGCCGACCAGCCCAGCCGTTCGCGTGCTTGAAGGGGGTCGGCAAAGCAGGCGTCGATGTCGCCGGCGCGGCGTGGCGCGATGTCGTAGGCGATGGCCCGGCCGCTGGCCTGTTCGTAGGCGCGCACCAACTCCAGCACCGAGTAGCCTCGCCCGGTACCCAGGTTCACGGTGAAGCTTTCGGCGCCGTCGAGCAGGGGCCCCAAGGCTGCCACATGCCCTTCGGCGAGATCGCTGACATGGATGTAGTCCCGCACCCCGGTGCCGTCGGGCGTGTCGTAGTCGTTGCCGAACACCTGCAGCCTTTCGCGCCGCCCCACAGCGACCTGGGCCACATAGGGCATGAGGTTGTTGGGAACACCTCGCGGGTCTTCGCCGATCAGTCCGCTCTCGTGCGCGCCCACCGGATTGAAGTAGCGCAGGATGCCACTGCGCCACTGGGCATCGGCCGCGCTGAGGTCGTGCAGGATCTGCTCACCGATCAGCTTGGTCTGGCCGTAGGGGTTGGTGGCCTGCACGGGCGCGTCTTCGCGGATGGGCAATTCGCGAGGCTTGCCATAGACCGTGGCGCTGGAGCTGAACACGATTCGCCGGCAGCCGGATTGGCGCATCGTGTGGCACAGGGTGAGCAAGCCGCCGATGTTGTTGGCGTAGTAGCGCAAGGGTTCCTGGGTCGATTCGCCCACGGCCTTGAAGGCCGCGAAGTGGACCACGGCGTCGGGTCGGTGGCGATCGAAGATCGACTGCAAGGCCACCCCGTCGGTCACGTCGGCCTCTTCGAACACGGGTGCCCGCCCGCTGATGCGCTGCAGCCGTTGCAGCACGTTCGGCGAGCTGTTGCTGAAGTTGTCCAGTCCCACCACCCGATGGCCGGCGGCTTGCAGCGCCAGCCAGGTGTGGGAGGCGATGTAGCCGGTGGCGCCGGTCAAGAGGATGGTGCTCATGGCGGAGGGGTTGGGGTTTCGTCAGGCAAGGGGGCTTCGGTCTTCAAGCCTGCCGCTCAGCACACACCGCACAAGCCGCATCCCGTTTCATGAGGATCTCGTTCCATTCCATGTGGCGCGCATCCAGGATCTGGAGTCGCCCTGCCAGGCTGCGCCCGGTGCCGGCCAGAAGCTTGAGCGCCTCAGCGGCCTGCAAGCTGCCGATGATGCCCACCAAGGGCGCGAACACACCCATGGTGGCGCAGCGCACCTCCTCAAAGGTGGACGCCGGCGGAAACACGCAGGCGTAGCAGGGCGCATCGGCAAGTCGGGTGTCGTACACGCTGATCTGCCCATCGAACCCGATGGCCGCACCCGATACGAGTGGCCTGCGATGCGCCACGCAGGCTGCGTTCACGGCCTGGCGCGTGCTGAAGTTGTCGCTGCAGTCCAGCACCACGTCGGCCTGTGCCACAAGCTCGTGCAGCCGAGCGGCGTCTGCTCTTTCCTGAAGGGTTCGGATGCGGGCGCCGGGGTTCATCTCCAGCATGCGATGCCGCGCCGATTCCACCTTGGGCTGTCCCACGCTGGCCTGGCCATGCGCGATCTGGCGCTGCAGGTTGGTCACGTCAACCGTATCGTGGTCGACCAAGGTGATGTGCCCCACGCCTGCGCCGGCCAGGTACAGGGCCACGGGTGAACCCAGGCCACCGGCTCCGATGACCAGCGCACGCGAGGCCAGCAGCCGCGCCTGTCCCTCAACACCGATCTCGGGCAGCAGGATGTGCCGCGAGTAGCGCAGCAGTTCGTCGTCGGTCACCGCGCGGCAGCCCGGCCGGGATCAAGAGTCGGACGCCTGTGCCTTGCGCTCGGTGGCGCTCTTGCTGGCCATCACCGGCTTGCCCTTGAGCTGGTTCAAGGCCTGCTGCAAAGGGAAATCCTCGGCGCTGCCGAACTCGGGCAAAGGCTTGATCTCGTTGTTCTTGCTCATTTCCTCAAGCTTCTTGCGGGCCTCCTCACGCGCCTTTTCGCGGGCCTCGTCTTTGGCCCCGCCACCCTCGCTGAGGTGCTTGTTGAGGTCGGCCTCACGGGTGCGAAGGGCCGCGAACACATTACCGTCGGCGGTTTCATCGAGCCATACATCGGGCACGATGCCTTTGGCCTGGATGCTGCGGCCCTTGGGGGTGTAGTAGCGGGCGGTGGTGATCTTCAGTGCGGTGTCGGCCGAGAGTTGACGCACGGTCTGCACCGAGCCCTTGCCGAAGGTCTGCGCGCCCATGATGGTGGCTCGCTTGTGGTCTTGCAGTGCGCCAGCCACGATCTCGCTGGCCGAGGCCGAGCCCTCATTGACCAGGACGACCAGCGGCACTTTCTTCACCGCATCGGGCAGACGGCGAAGCGGGTCGTTGCCACCACGGCGCAGATAGTGCTCGGGCGTGGCCTTGAAGGTCGCCTTGGAGTCCTGCAGTTGACCGTTGGTGGACACGACCACCACATCCGAGGGCAGGAAGGCGGCCGACATCGCCACGGCCCCCTCGAGCAGGCCGCCCGGGTCGTTTCGCAGGTCGAGCACCAGGCCCTTGAGGTTGGGGTCCTGTTTGTAGAGTTCATCGAGTTTGCGCACGAAATCGTCGACCGTACGATCCTGGAACTGGCTCACGCGTAACCAGGCGTAACCAGGCTCGACCATCTTGGCGCGCACGCTTTGCACGCGGATCTCCTCTCGCACGATCGTGACGGGGAAGCTCCTGCTCTCAGACTTCCGGAAGACGGTGAGAACCACCTTGGTGGCCGGCTCGCCGCGCATGCGCTTGACGGCCTGGTCCATGGTCAGCCCCTTGACGGCGGTGTCGTCGATGCGGGTGATGAGGTCGCCGCTCTTCAAGCCTGCGCGAAAGGCCGGTGAGCCTTCGATGGGCGAGACGACCTTGACCACGCCGTCTTCCATGCCGATTTCGATGCCCACGCCGACGAACTTGCCGCTGGTGCCTTCGCGGAATTCCTTGAAGCTCTTCTTGTCGAAATACTGGCTGTGGGGATCGAGCCCCGCGACCATGCCCGAAATCGCGTCGGTGATGAGCTTCTTCTCATCGACCGCTTCGACATAGTCGCTCTTGACGATGCCAAAGACCGCAGCGAGCTGTTGCAGCTCTTCCAGGGGCAGGGGCGAGAAGGCGCTGCGCGCATAGGCCGAAAACTGCAGCGTGGTCAGTGCACCGGCCAATGCACCGATGGCCACCAGGCCGGCAACCTTGAATTTGGAGCCCATGTTCAATCCGATCCCGCGATTTCGCGATTCTCCAGGGATGCCCTGATTCTAGGGACTTGCAAGGGTTTTGAGGCGCCAGGGCGCGCCGAGTTCCTGACCAGGTTCAGGCGACCCGAGGAAAGGTCACCACATGGTCCATCTGCAGCCGGATGCCGATCCATTCACCCAGGTGGTGGTCGTGGTGGCTGGGCACGTGGGTCATGACCTGCTCGCCCGTGGGCAGGCGTAGGGTGTAGAGGAATTCCGAGCCGCGGAAGGCCTTGCGTTCGATCCGACCCTTCACCGGGCTGTCGTCGTCGTGGATGATGTCGTCGGCGCGCAGCAGCACATCACACTGGCCATCGGGGTAGACGCCAGGGGGCGGGCACTCGTTGGGGTTGTCGATCTCGCCCAGCGGTGTGTGCACGCAGGGGCCATGCGCGCACATGACGATCTGGGCCGGGGTGAACACCGCATGACCGATGAACTCGGCGACGAATCGGGTGGCCGGGCGGTGATAAAGCTCGTAAGGGCTGTCCCACTGCTCGAGCCGCCCCTGGTGCATCACACCGATCACATCGCCCAGGGCGAAGGCTTCCTGCTGATCGTGTGTCACAAACAGCGCGGTGGTGCCGGTCTGCTTGAGGATGGTGCGCAGGTCGTGGGCCAGGCGCTCGCGCAGGTCCACATCCAGGCTTGAGAAAGGCTCGTCCAGGAGCAGCAGTTGTGGCCGCGGGGCCAGGGCACGCGCCAGCGCGATGCGCTGCTGCTGTCCGCCGGACAACTGGTGCGGGGCGCGCTGGGCCGCGTGCGCCAGGCCCACCACATCCAACAGCTCGGCCACCCGCGCCTTGCGCGCCGCGGCGCTCAGGTGTTTGATGCCAAAGGCGATGTTGTCGGCCACGCTGAGGTGGGGAAACAAGGCGTAGTCCTGGAACACCATGCCGATCTGTCGGTCCTCTGGCGCGATGTGCAGGCCGGGGCCGCTGAGCAGGCGATCCGTGATCCAGATGGTCCCTTCGCTGGGCCGTTCCAGGCCGGCGATGGCGCGCAGCAGGCTGGTCTTGCCGCAGCCCGAAGGCCCGATGAGCACGCCGATCTGTCCGGTGGTCAGGCTCAGTGTGACGCGGTCGGCCGCTGCTCGGGTGGCGCCGGGGTAATGCAGACTGACGTGTTCGACCTTGAGGAACATGCGCCTATGATACGGGGACTCGTGCAAATGCAAACAATTCCCATTCAGTGCGAACGATCCGTTTGTTGACCGCGGTGCTGTGTGCCGCCTTGGCCCTGCCGGTTCTGGGGGTGTTGGGGTCGTGGCTGGGGGCCGATGCCCAGGCTTGGGCGACCCTGTCACACCAGTGGAACACCGTGTTGCCCGGCTATGCGCTGAACTCGGCCTTGCTCGTTTGCTGGGTGGCCCTGGGGGTAACCTTGGTGGGCGCGGGGGCCGCCGCTGCGGTGTCGCTCTTTGAGTTCCCCGGACGGCGCCTGTTCGAATGGGCACTGCTGCTGCCGCTGGCGATTCCCGCCTATGTCCTGGCCTACGTGTACACGGACGCCCTTCAGTTCAGCGGGCCGCTGCAAGCGATGTTGCGCTCGGCCTTCGACCTGGAAGGTGCGCTGTGGCCCGATGTGCGAAGCTTGCCGGCGGCGGTGGTGCTGTTCACCTTGGCCCTGTATCCCTATGTATACCTGCTCACCCGCACGGCCCTTTCCGAACGGGGCGTGCAGATGATGGAGGCCGCGCGCCTGTTGGGCGCGGGCTTTTGGCGGCGGGTGGGTGAGGTGGCGCTGCCCCTGGCGCGTCCGGCCATCGTGGCGGGTGTGGCCCTGGCCCTCATGGAAACGCTGGCGGATTACGGGGTGAGTGCCTTCTTCGGCTTGGATACCTTCGCCACCGGCATCTACAAGGCCTGGCTGGCCATGAACGACAGGGTGGCAGCCGCGCAGTTGGCCGGCCTGCTTCTGGTGGTGGTGGCGCTGCTGCTGTGGATGGAGCGGCGCGCGCAGGCGCGGCTGCGCTTTGCCGGCACGCGTCAGGGGCCAATGGGTTCACAGGACGCGCGTCCGCTGGTGTTGCGCGGTGGCTTGTCGGCCTTGGCCTTCGCCCTGTGCGCGCTGCCGGTGTTGCTGGGCTTCGTGCTGCCGGTGCTGCTGCTGGTGCGGCTGCTGTGGCAGGAAATTCGGTTTTCAGAACTGGGATTGCCGCTGGCGGCGTTCGGTGATTGGGCCTGGGCCAGCTTCCGCCTGGCCGCCCTGGCCGCCCTGATGGCCACCGCCTTGGCGCTGTGGCTGGCCTTCCTGAACCGGCTGAACCGCCGTGCCGTGCGCGCACCCCTGGACCGTGTGGCGCAGTGGGGCCTGGGCATGGGCGCCCGCGTGGTGGGCTTGGGCTATGCGGTGCCGGGTGGCGTGATTGCCGTTGGCATCCTGCTGCCCTTGGCCTGGGTGCAGACGGTGGTACCGCAGTGGGGTGTGCCGGCCCTGTTCACCGGTACCGCCTTGGGTTTGATGCTGGCCTATCTGGTGCGCTTTTCCGCCGTGGCGCTGCAGTCGGTGGAGTCGGGCTACGCGCGCGTACCAGCGGCGGTGGACGACACGGCGCGCATGCTGGGTGCGCGGCCCTGGCGGGTGTTGAGTGAACTGCATTTGCCGCTGCTGCGCCGCAGTGCCCTGGCCGCGCTGCTGCTGGTGTTCGTCGATGTGATGAAGGAACTGCCGGCCACCCTGGTGCTGCGGCCCTTCAATGCCGACACCCTGGCGGTGGTGGCCTTCAATCTGGCGCGTGATGAGCGCTTGGGCGAGGCGGCGCTGCCCAGCTTGGCGATCGTGCTCGTGGGCCTGGTGCCGGTGGTGATGCTGTCGCGTGCCCTGCGCACGGGCGAGCCGGGCTGAGGCGGCCAGCCGATTACCCGGCGGCGCCCAGCAGCGTGGCCACCAAGGTGTCGACCGCTTTGGCTTCAGCGGCTGGCGTGAACAGGCCGGCTCGTTCGGCGCATTGCCGATGCAGCGTGGCACGGAATTCAGCGTCGCACTGAAAGCGGCGAAGGGCAGCCGCGAGACCGGCCGCGTCGCCCACTTCAAAGTACCCGGCATAGTCGCCGCCCAACATCCCCAGGTTGCCGGCCATGCGACTGGCCAGCACGGGTGTGCCGCTGCACACGGCTTCCATGATCACATGGGCGCCGCCCTCGGAGCGGCTGGTGTGCACCAGCACATGGGCGCGTTGGATGCGCTCCCGCGTCTGCCGGTGCGTGCAGGCGCCCAGCCAGCGGTAGTGGGGGGCAGCCGCTTCGGTGGCGCGGGCTTCGAATTCGAAGCGGGGGTCGAGTGCGGCGCCCAGGTGGGCGATGCGGATCGGTGGCGTGTCTGCCAGCGCTGCGCCCGCGTCGATCAACCGCGCGGCCTGCTGCAAGGTGCTCGGGTCCTTCTCTTCACGAAGGTGCCCCACCATCACCGCGCGCAGCGCATGGCGCAGCGGGTCCGACTTGAGCAAGGTCATTCGTGTGGTGGTGGACTGGAAGATCACCTGTGCCTTGTGCCGATGGTCGGCCGGCAAGTCCTGCAGGGCGTGGTCCTGCAGCACCACGACGGCCTGGGCCGCCTCCAGCGAGCGCTGCACGGCGTGGGCAGCAGGCCCATCGTCGCCGGGCAGGTCCCGGTACAGGTCGGTTCCGGTGAGCACCACCGCCAAGCCCCGCGCGCCGCGCTGGCGGTGCCAGGCCTCGATCGACGCCTGGGAGCGTCGGGCGTGCAGGGCGATCATGGCCCTCGCACGCAAGGCCAGCGCGCTGGCCTGTTCCTCAGACCGAGCCGAGGCCTGCGACCCGAACCGCTGCGCACGACCGGCGGGCCACACGTCCATCAAGACCACCGTATGCTTGGCGGCCAGGTGCTGCGCCCAGCGCTGCGCCGTGCGCCAGTTCCCGTTGTTCGCTTCCGCCCAGGCAGGGGTGACGATCACCACCACCGGTTTGGCCAAGCCCGGATCCATGCGGCCCCTAGCTACTGACATGAGTGGATTTCCCGACAGCGCCTCTGCCCTGGCGCAGGCCCTTCAGCACAGCCGTCACAGAACCCTGGCCCTGATGGAGGCCTGGTGCCGGGCCTTGCCTGGCCTGCGCGTACCGCTCGAGCCGCACTTGAATCTGCCCTTGTGGGAATGGGGACATGTGGGGTGGTTTCAGACGTGGTGGATCGGCCGCAACCGTCAACGTGCGCTTGGCCTGGGCTGCGACCCCGATCACGAGCGCCTGCCGCCCGCATGGGCTGAGGCTGACGACTGCTTCAATTCGAGCACAGTGGCGCATGCCCGACGGTGGCAGCTGGAATTGCCCACCTTGGCGCAGACGAAGGCGGAGTTGCAGCGAGGCCTGTCCGAAACCCTGGACTTGCTGGATCGCGCAGCGCGCTCGGGGGATGACCTGTACTTCTGGCAACTGGTGCTGGCGCATGAGGATATGCATCAGGAAGCCGCGCTGTACATGGCCCAGACCATCGGCCTGCCAATGCCCGAGCCTTGGGTGCAGGGGCATGGGGTGACGGCCGGCGGGTGCGGCCGGCGGCGGCTCGAGATTCCGGCGCAAACCCTGCGCATCGGTCATGAGCCGGCCGACCGTTGCTTTGCCTTCGACAACGAATGCCAGGCTCATGAAGTGAGCCTGCCTGCTTTCGAGATCGATGCGGTACCGACCACCTGGGGCGAGTACCTCGCCTTCACGCAGGACACGGGGCACCCCTTGCCGCCCGCGGTGCGTTGGGTCGATGGGAAAGCCCTTGTGCGCCGCTTCGAGTCGTGGCGAGCGGTGGACTTGGATTTGCCGGCCAGCTTCCTTGGCGCCAAGGATGCACAGGCCTGGTGCGATTGGGCCGGCCGCGCGCTGCCCACCGAAGCCCAGTGGGAGTGCGCGGCTCGCACCCATGAGGGCTTCCAATGGGGCAGTGTGTGGGAATGGACGGCCAGCACCTTCGAGCCTTATCCGGGCTTCGTGCCTCACCCTTACACCGACTACTCGGCGCCTTGGTTTGGCACGCACCGGGTATTGCGTGGCGCAAGCGAATTCACCTCGGCTCGGCTCCTGAGCCGGAGCTACCGCAACTTCTTCCTGCCTGAGCGCACTGACGTACCGGCCGGTTTTCGTACGGTGGCGCGCGCCTAGGCGCGCGGCATCAGGCATCGGCCCAGAACACGGCAAACCGTCGGGCTTCATCGGTCCAATGCCGCGGGGTGTGAAAGCCTGCGCTTTGCAAGAGGCTGGTGAATCCGTCGATCGTCCACTTGCACGAGTTTTCGGTGTGCAGGCTATGGCCGGCCATGAAGCGGCGTGAACGCGCCTGTCCGGATTCGTCTTGCCAGTTCACCGTGAGCGAGCGACGCGCCTGCAGGTGCATTTCGATTCGCTGCAGCGAGGGGTCGTAGCGCGCCAGGTGGCGCCAGTCCTGCAAGTCAAAGTCTGCCTTCAGCACGCCGTTGAGGTGCAGCAGCAGGTTGAGGTTGAAGGCGGCGGTGACGCCCAACGCGTCGTCGTAGGCCGCTTCCAATGTGGCGGCATCCTTGACGAGGTCCACGCCGATGAGCAGACCGCTGCCGGGCACGGTGCCACAGCTGGCATGCACGCTGCGAAGGAAGAGCTGGGCCGCTTCGGGTGTGAAGTTACCGATGCTCGAACCCGGGTAGAACAGCATTCGGGGCCCGCTGGCGGCCGCCTCGATTTCAGTCGGCAACGCCAGGCCCGACGAGAAATCGGCCCCCAGGCCCCACATCTCGAGTGCGGGGTGTTGGCGGTGCAGGCACTCCAAGGCGTTGCGCAGGAAGTCCACCGAGATGTCCACCGCGACATAGCGCTGCGGCGCAAACCGACCGAAGAGTGATGCCGCTTTCTGGCAGTTCCCCGCGCCCAGATCGATCAGGGTGGCGCGCTCTGGCATCACGCGGGCCATGTCTTGACCGTGCAGGGCGAAGATTTCAGCCTCGGTGCGGGTGGGGTAGTACTCGGGCAGTTCGGTGATGGCCTCGAACAGGCGCGAACCCAGGGCGTCATAAAGGAACTTGGGTGAAACCCGGGCCTGTGGTTGCAGCAGGCCATCGGTCAGTTCGCGCACCAGCGCGGCCTGGTCATCCTGGTGCACCTGGACGAATCTCGGCCACGCCAGGGCCGATTCCTGATCGGGCGTGGGGAAGGGCGGTCGGGCTTGTGAGGGCGCTGTCGGCATGGGCTTGGGATTTCGACTCAAATACGGGGCATGTCCACTTCGTGTTTACAGGAGCCTTGATGATCAGCTTGTCGCCTTCGCGCACCCTGCGCGCCCTGATGGCCGGCGCCGTCCTGCTGTGGGGCATTGTCAGTCATGCCCAAACCGTGTTCCGCGTGACCACCATCCCGGAAGAGGCAGCCACCGAGCAGGTGCGCAAATTCACGCCCATTGCCCAGTACCTGGAGCAGAAGCTGGGCATGAAGGTTGAGTTCACACCGGTCAATGACTACCCGGCGGCCGTGGAGGCGCTGGTGAACAAGAAGGTGGACCTGGTGTGGTTCGGTGGGTTCACCCACGTGCAGGCCAATCTGCGCAGCGGCGGCAAGATCGTCCCTCTGGCGCAGCGCGAAGAAGACACGAAGTTCCAGTCGGTGTTCATCGCCAAGACGAACTCCGGAATCAAGACATTGGCGGACATGAAGGGCAAGCAGATTTCCTTCGGTTCGCAAAGCAGCACCTCCGGGCACCTGATGCCGCGCAGCTTCCTTCTGCAGGCCGGGCTGAACCCCGAGAAGGACTTCCGTCGTGTGGCCTACAGCGGCGCGCACGATGCCACCATCGCCTCGGTCGTCAGTGGCAAGGTCGACGCCGCAGCACTGGACATCACCGTGTGGCGGAAATTCGTGAGTGAGAACAAGGTGGACACCAAGGATGTGGATGTGTTCTACACCACACCACCGTACTTCAACTACAACTGGTCGGTGCATGCGGACATGCCGGTGGCCATGCAGGAGCGTGTGAAGAAGGCCCTCCTAGATCTGAACCCGGCCGATGCCGCGCAGGCTGAAATCTTGAGGCTCAACCGCGCCACGCGCTATGTGCCCACCTCGCCTGCAAACTACAAGGGCCTGGAGGCCGCCGCACGCAGTGCTGGCCTGCTCTGAGGCCTCGAGGTGAGCGACGAGATGGGCGGGCCCGCCGCCACAATCGCCTTGGCCCAATGCAAAGGACCGGGCATGGAGCTCAGGCTGGACGGGGTGGCCGCTCGGCACCCCGCCGCCAAGCCCGGTGCGTTGCCGGCCTTGCTGGATATCGACCTGCGCATCGGCGCTGGCGAACAGGTGGCGGTCATTGGGCCCTCCGGTGCGGGCAAGACCACGCTGCTGCAGGTCATGTCGGTGGCCCTGCAGCCCTCGGCGGGGCAGCTGCGCTTGGACGAGACCCAGCCTTGGGCGCTGAGCCATCGCCAGCGCCAACGCCTGCGCGGGCGCTTGTTCGTGGCCCCGCAGGTGCCGCCCTTGCCGCCGCGCCAGCGGGTGGTGACCTCGGTGCTGGCTGGCCAGTTGCCCGCGCTGTCCCTGTGGGCCAGCGTGCGCTCGCTTTTTTATCCTCGCGACATTGCGGCCGCCTTCGAGGCACTGGAAGCCTTCGACCTGGGTGACAAGCTCTTTGACCGGGTGGACCGTCTCTCCGGTGGCGAACGCCAGCGTGTGGGTCTGGCACGTGCCCTGGTGTCGCCGGCGGCCTTGTGGCTGATCGATGAACCACTGTCGGCGCTGGATCCTGCACGTGCGCAGCAGGCCGTTCGTGCCTTGGTGGACCGCACGCGAATGGCGGGGATCACCCTGGTGGCCACCCTGCACCAAGTGGACGTGGCCTTGGCGCACTTTCCGAGGGTGATCGGCATGCGGGAAGGACGAATCATGTTCGACCTGCCCCGCGAACAGGTCACCCGCGATCGGCTGCAGCACCTGTACAGCCAGTTCGAGCACGAACTGCGCGGCGAGGCGGCGGTTCCGCTGAACGATCTGGCTGCGGCGCCAGTGGCACCGGTGGTGATGCACTGCCGATGAGCCCGACTTCGACGGCCCGCGTCGGCGCTGGATCGGGTTCGGCCGTTCGTCGGCCCCCTGAACGCGACCCGGCCTGGATCGGCCGCCTTTGGTGGGCCTTGGCCGTGCTGGTCCTGCTGTGGCCCCTGGGGGTGGCCACCGAGTTCCGGCCCTGGGTGTTCTTCGAGCGCGACAACCTGAAGATCACTGGGCAGTTTCTCGCCAGTTTCTGGCCCCTGGTGCACTCGGCCGAGTTCCTGGAGATGGTGGCACGTGAAACCTGGCGCACCGTGGCCATGGCCACCGCCGGGGTCACCCTGGCCTTGGTGTTGGCGGTGCCCTTGAGCCTGATCAGCACGCGGGTGCTGAGTGTGTCTGCGCTCAGCGGGCGCATGGCGGCGTGGCCGGCCGTGGTGCGCACCGCCGCACGCTGGGTGCTGATTGTGTTGCGGTCGATTCCCGAACTGGTGTGGGCCCTTGTGTTTGTGCGGGTCGTGGGCCTGGGGCCCACGGCTGGCGTGTTGGCCATTGCCCTGACCTATGGCGGCATGCTGGGCAAGGTGTATGGGGAAATCCTGGAAAGCGGTGAAGCGCATGCCACCCAGACCTTGCTTCGCAACGGCAGCGGTCGCCTGCAGGCTTTTCTTTGGGGTCTCTTGCCCACCAATGCCGGTGAACTCACTTCCTACACCGTGTACCGGTGGGAATGCGCGATCCGATCATCGGTGGTGCTGGGCTTCGTGGGCGCCGGAGGCCTCGGCCAACAGTTGGACAACTCGATGAAGATGTTCAACGGCGGCGAGGTGGCCACGATGCTGTTGGTGTTCGTGGTGCTGGTGGCGCTGGCCGACCGCATCAGTGCCTGGTTGCGCAGGGTGTTGGCATGAGGGTTGCGCCATGAGCATGAGCCCACGGCCGGCCGCCAACCTGCCCTACAAGTTGCCGCCGCCCCTGTTCAGTGCGCGCTGCACGGCCTGCTGGTTCACGCTGGGCCTGTTGGCGCTGGTGGTGGCCAGTTTCTGGTCCTTGGACCTGCAATGGAGGCAGTTCCTGTCGATGGAGGCCCTGCGCAGCATGGGCCGCTTCGTCGCGGAATTCTTCCCCCCGGATACCTCACCAGCCTTTGTGCACAAGCTGATGGTGGGCGCATGGGAAACCCTGGCCATGTCGGTGCTGGGTACCGGCTTGGCGGCCGTGGGTGGACTGGCCCTGGCCATCCCCGCCAGTCGGCTGCATGCGCAGGATGCCGCCCCGCTGCGGGGGCTCACCCGATGGATGTTGAACGCCTTGCGCTCGATTCCCGAACTGGTGTGGGCCTCACTGCTTCTGATTTCCGCCGGGCTGGGCCCGTTTGCCGGTACCTTGGCCCTGGCATTTCACACCACCGGGGTATTGGGCCGCCTGTTTGCCGAGGCCATCGAGAACGCGCCGCCCGGCCCGGGTGACGCCTTGCGGCAACATGGTGCAGGACGACTGAAAGTGGTGGCCTACGCGACGCTGCCGCAGGTGTTGCCTCAGTTGATGAGCTACACGCTGTACCGCTGGGAGAACAACATCCGCGCCGCAGCCGTCTTGGGCGTGGTGGGTGCCGGTGGGCTGGGACAGTTGTTGGCCTTTCACATGGGCTTGTTCCAGATGAACAAGACGGCCAGCATCCTGGCGGCGATGCTGCTGATGGTGGCGCTGGTGGACGTGCTGAGCAACGTGCTGCGGCGCTGGCTCACGCGATGAGCCTGGGGTGGCTCGCGGGGTTGGCGCCCCCAGCAGGAATCGAACCTGCATCTAGCGCTTAGGAGGCGCTCGTTCTATCCATTGAACTATGGCGGCGGGGCCTTGATTCTAGGGCGACCCCAGCGATCCCAGCGACATCACGCACCGGTCGCCCGTGGACTCACGCCACACCGCGACCTGGCACAGGGCCGGTAGGCGGGGCTGAAGCTGCGCCGCGATATAGCGGCACAGGTTTTCCAGCGTGGCTGGGCCCAATCCCGAAACTTCGTCGAGGAACCGGTGGTCCAGTCGATCCCGCAACAGGGCGATTTCCGCGCGCACCAGTCCCAGGTCCATCACCATGCCGCGTTCGTCGGGTTGCCCGCGCAGTGTGATTTCTGCGCTGTAGCTGTGGCCGTGAACGCGGCGGCTGCTTTCCACCTCACCCGTGGCCTCGGCGCGGCGCAGGGTATGGGCTGCCTCGAAGAAGAAGCGTTGGGAGAGTTCGAAATGGGCCGTGGTCACAGGCGACGATTGTGCCTTGCCTGGGGCCGGCGCATGGCTTCAGCGGATCTCCAACACCTTGTGCGTCTGCACGCTCAGGCGCCACACTGGGTGGGCCTGGCACCAGGCGATGGCCTGGCGGGTGTGCTGCGCCTGCAAAGGCCCATCCATCGGCTGAAGCAGCCAGTGGTCAAAGCGCAGGTCCGCGGCCGCGGTGGCTTCCACGGCCGAAGGCATGAGGGCGGGCTGCGGATACACCAGCTTGAGCTCCTGCCCTTTGCGCTGTACCCAGTCGGCTCCGGCCTTCGGGCTCACGCATACCCAGTCGATACCGCCTTCGCCCATCGGCACCGGCAGGGTGCCGTTGGTCTCGATGGCAATCTCAAAGCCCTGTGCGTGCAGCGCGTCGATCAGCGCCTGGTCCACCTGCAGCATGGGCTCGCCGCCGGTCAGCACCACATAGGGCACCGCACCCGGCGCGCGGCCATGCGCGCCCGAGGGCCACAGCCCGGCTATCTGCTTGGCCAACCCATCGGCCTCGTACTTGCCGCCCAGCGTGCCGTCCGTGCCCACGAAATCGGTGTCACAGAACTGGCAGACGGCGCTGACGCGGTCCTCTTCTCGGCCATTCCACAGGTTGCAACCCGCGAAGCGGCAGAACACCGCGGGCCTGCCCGCACGCAGGCCTTCACCTTGCAAGGTGTAGAAGATCTCCTTGACGCTGTAGCTCATTTGCTCAACAGCCGCATCGCACCTTCCAACCCCTGCAGCGACAGCGGGAACATGCGCTGGTTCATGATCTGTTGGATGATGGCGATGCTCTGACGGTACTGCCACACGCCGGCTGGCTCGGGGTTGACCCAGGCGTACTTCGGAAACGCGTGCGTGAGGCGCTGCAGCCACTCGGCCCCGGCTTCCTCATTGTTGTACTCCACGCTGCCCCCAGGCTGCAGGATCTCATAGGGGCTCATCGTGGCGTCACCCACGAAGATGAGCTTGTAGTCCTTGTTGTACTTGCGGATGATGTCCCAGGTCGGGAACTTCTCTGCGTAGCGCCGCTTGTTGTTCTTCCACACGAAGTCATAGACGCAGTTGTGGAAGTAGTAGAACTCCAGGTGTTTGAACTCGGCCTTGGCGGCGCTGAAGAGTTCCTCCACCCGATGGATGTGTTCGTCCATCGTGCCACCCACATCCATGAGCAGCAGCACCTTCACCTTGTTGTGCCGCTCGGGGATCATCCTGATGTCGAGCAGACCGGCGTTGGCGGCGGTGCCGTGGATGGTGCCATCAAGGTCAAGCTCGGTCTCGGCCCCCTCACGCGCGAAGCGGCGCAAGCGCCGCAGCGCCACCTTGATGTTGCGTGTGCCCAGCTCCAGCGAATCGTCGTAGTCGGCATAGGCACGCTGCTCCCACACCTTCACGGCGCTGCGGTTGCCGCCCTTGCCGCCGATGCGCACACCCTGAGGGTTGTAGCCCCCGTGCCCATAGGGGCTGGTGCCACCCGTGCCGATCCACTTGTTGCCGCCTTCGTGGCGACCCTTCTGCTCTTCGAGGCGCTTCTTGAGCGTCTCCATCAACTCGTCCCAGCCCATCTTTTCGATGGCCGCCTTCTGCTCCGGCGTGAGTTCACGCTCCAGTGTCTTCTTAAGCCACTCCAGCGGGATGTCCTTGGTGAAATCGGTGACGAGCTCAACGCCCTTGAAGTAGGCCGAGAAGGCGCGGTCAAACTTGTCGAATTGCGTCTCGTCTTTGACCAGCGTGGTGCGGGAAAGGAAATAGAACTCGTCCACGCTGGGCCCGATCACGCCGGCTTTGAGGGCCTCGATCAGCGTGAGGTACTCACGGATGCTCACCGGCAGCTTGGCTGCGCGCAGGGTGTAGAAGAAATTGATGAGCATGGCGCCGGAGGGCTTCAGCGCTTGGGCTTGGCTGGGCCCACATCATGTCGCTTGAGCCAGTCGAAGAACTCGCCGTACCACAGCTTGGAATTGCGCGGCTTGAGGATCCAGTGGTTCTCATCGGGGAACCACACCAGGCGAGCCGCTACGCCACGCGCCTTGAGCGTGTTGTAGTAGGCCAGGCCCTGTGCGTCGGGCACCCGGTAGTCCAGTTGCCCGTGAATGACCAGGGTGGGCGTCTTCATGTTCTGGGCGAAGGCATGCGGGCTTTGCGCATGCACGCGGGCCATGTCGTCCCAGTACCAGGCACCGAGCTCCTTGGCGTGCCAGGTGTAGGCATCGTCGGCGAACATGGCCGTCCAGTCGTAGCAGCCGGCGTGGCAGATGTAGGCGGCATAGCGGCCGGGCTTCACATGCCCGTTCATCCAGGCCACCATGTACCCGCCATAGCTGCCGCCGGTGGCGAACACGCGCTTGCGGTCAGCCCAGGGCTTCTTCAGCAGCGCATCGGTGGCGGCCTCCACGTCCTGCAGTTCCAGCTCGCCCCAGCGGCCGCTGATGCTGTCCTTGAAGGCGTAGCCAAAGCTGCTGGAGCCGTGGTAGTTGACAGCCGCCACCACGTAACCCTGTGCCGCAAAGGTCTGCACGTTCCAGCGGTAGTGGAAGGCGTCGCCGAAGGCCGTGTGGGGGCCTCCGTGGATGACCTGCAGCAGCGGGTACTTCTTCTTGGGGTTGAAGCCCGGTGGGTAGGTGATCCATACCTGGATGCGGTCGTTTTGGGCGCCCTGGATCCACATCTCCTCGGTGTGGCCCATGGTGATGGGCTTGAGCACATCGTCGTTGAATGATTCGATGCGGCGCGGGGCCTGCTCGCCCACGCTGGCATGCACCTGCGCGGGGTGATCCACCCCATCGGTCACCGTGACCAACACATCGCCGCAGGCATCGAAGGCCTGCACCCACCCACCATCGGCCACCACCTCGGCGCATGCGCTGTCCAGCGTCCATCGCCACAGGTGCTGTCGGCCCTTTTCCTCGGCAGTGAAGAGCAGGCTGGCCCCATCGTCGGCCCAGCGCAGCGGCGCGTTCACTTCGTGGTCCCATTGGGCGCTGAGCACGCGCCACGGGCCCTGGCGCGACTTGCCTGTGCAGGACCAGAGCGCCAACTGCGAGGGCATGGTGTGCTTCTTGGCCTGGTGGCTGGCCAGGAAGGCGATGCGCTGGCCATCCGGGCTGTAGCGCGGTGAGCTGAAGTCCCACTCGGCGTCACGCGCAATCACGGTGATGCGGCGCGTCTTGATCTCGATTTCAGCCAGGGCATAGCGACCATCCATGCGCTTCTGTGGCGCCGGGTCGAAGGCAAAGACGATGCGCTGACCGTCGGGCGAAATATCGAAGGCATTCGCATCGGGCTCGGCCCGCGAGAGCTCGTAGGGCGTGCCCTCGAAGAGATCGACCACCTTGGCCGAAGCCTCATCAGCGCCCAGCGTCAGCAGGTGCAGATGGGCCACTCGGTCCTGTGGGATGTGGTGATCCCAGTAGCGGTACTGGGCTTCCTCGGTCACATAGGCCGATTCCTTGCGGTCTTTCCAGTCCTTGAGCCGCGCGGCTTGTGCCTTGCCGCCCTTCGCGTCGGGCCACACCCAGGACACGAAGGCCAGTCGCTTGGCGTCAGGGCACCACTTGAAGGCGTCCACCCCGGTCGGGATGTCGGCCGCACGCCGTGCCTCGCCGCCATCGGCGTTGATCAGGTACAGCTGCGGCGCATCATCCTTGCGGCCATCCTGCTCGCGCCGCGCGGTGAAGGCAATGAGCTGGCTGCGCGCACCATCGCTGGCGCGCGCGGGGCTCCAGCGGGGCTGACTGTCCTTGTCGCCGCACTGCGTCAGGGCGCGCGGCTCACCGCCCAGCGTGGACAACAGCCACAAGCGGCTGCTGGCCTTGTTGTCCTTCATCGAGTACGACGTGGCGCTGATCACGGCCTGTGCCCCATCCGGGCTGAGGCTGGGCGCACCCAGGCGCTGCAGTTGCCACAAGGTGTCGACGGTCAGGGTCTTGAGCGTTTGCGGCATCGTTGGACGGCTTTCAGCGGTTGCGGCTTTGCATGAACACGAGCTTTTCGAACAGCGTGATGTCCTGTTCGTTCTTCAACAGTGCACCCACCAGCGGCGGAATCACCACCTTGTCGTCCTTGCTGGCCAGCAGCTCGGGGGCCAGGTCTTCGGCCACCAACAGGCGCAGCCAGTCGAGCAATTCACTGGTCGAGGGCTTCTTCTTGAGGCCGGGGAGGTTGCGCACCTCAAAGAACGTGCGCATGGCCGCGCTCAGCAGTTCCTGCTTGATGCCAGGGAAATGCACGTCCACGATCTGCTGCATCGTGGTGGGGTCGGGGAACTTGATGTAGTGGAAGAAGCAGCGGCGCAGGAAGGCGTCGGGCAGTTCCTTCTCGTTGTTCGAGGTGATGAAGACCAGCGGGCGGTGTCGCGCCTTGACGAGTTCACGCGTCTCATAGACGTAGAACTCCATACGGTCGAGTTCGCGCAGCAGGTCGTTGGGGAATTCGATGTCGGCCTTGTCGATCTCATCGATCAGCAGGGCCACCGGCTGTTCGCTCTCAAACGCCTGCCACAGCGTGCCTTTGACGATGTAGTTGCGGATGTCGCGCACCTTGGCCGCGCTTTCGTCGTCGCTGAGTTGGCTGTCGCGCAGGCGGCTGACTGCGTCGTATTCGTAAAGGCCCTGCTGCGCCTTGGTGGTGCTCTTGATGTGCCACTGCAGCAGCGGCAGATTCAGCGCAGCGGCCACCTGTTCGGCCAACATCGTCTTGCCGGTGCCGGGCTCGCCCTTGACCAGCAGGGGACGCTGCAGGGTGATGGCGGCGTTGACGGCCAGCATGAGGTCGTCGGTGGCGACATAGTCCTTGGAGCCTTGGAATTTCATGGGGAGCGCGCGGTGGTGGCGGTCGGCTGCCGACCTGGTCTGTCGAAGGTGGCCTGACCGTGGACTGTCACCCGGTGGCAGGACTGTCAGGTTCAGTATAGGGCCGACCCTATAATCGCGCGGTTTTGCGGAAGCCGGGGTACCCGGTGGCTTGCGCCGGAAACCGGTCGCTTGCCGCGCCGCGATGGATTTCACTTACGCAGTCTGCATCATGAAGAACATGCTTTCCCTGCTGGCGCTGGCCGGCTTCGTGTCGGTGACGGGCGCTGCCCATGCACAGGAACTCAAGGGCGACATCAAGGCCGCCGAAGGCAAGGTGGCCATGTGCATCGGTTGCCACGGGATCCCCGGCTACCAGGCCAGTTTCCCGGAAATCCACAAAGTGCCGATGATTTCGGGGCAGAGCGCCAAGTACTTGGCCAATTCCTTGGTGGCTTACCAAAAGGGCGAGCGCAAGCACCCCACCATGCGTGGCATCGCGGCGTCGCTCACCGATCAGGACATCGCCGATTTGGCGGCCTACTACGCTCAGCATGGTCAGGACAAGGCCAAGCCGGTGCCCGATCAGCCTGCCAAGGCGCCCTCAGCCGAAGTGGCTGCGCTGCTGCAAAAGGGTGCCTGCGTGTCCTGCCACGGTGCCAACTTCAACAAGGGTGTGGACCCCAGCTACCCCAAGCTGGCCGGCCAGCACGCTGACTACCTGTATGTGTCCTTGAAGGCCTACAAGGTTGAAGGCCAGGCCCAGCTGGGCCGCGCCAACGCCATCATGGGCGCGCAGGTCAAGCAGTTCAGCCTGGCCGAACTCAAGGCGATGGCCAACTACATCTCCAGCCTGCCCGGCGATGTCCGGACGGTGTCGCAGAGCAGGACCCGCTAAGTCGGTTTCCAGCGCCGTAACAGCAGCGCGTTGCTGATCACGCTGACACTGGAGGCCGCCATCGCGGCCCCAGCCACCACCGGGCTCAGGAAGCCCAAGGCGGCCAGCGGAATGCCCACCACGTTGTAGGCGAAGGCCCAGAAGAGGTTCTGGTGGATCTTGCGCGTGACCGCGCGAGACAGCTCAATACCCTGGGGTATCAGGCGAAGATCGGGGCGCAGCAGCGTCAGGCCCGCCGTTTCCATCGCCACGTCGGTGCCCGGCATGGCCAGGCCGATGTCGGCGGCGGCCAAGGCGGGCGCATCATTCACCCCGTCACCCACCATGGCCACCCGCTCGCCGGGCTTCAGGCCCGCGTGCAGGGCCTGCACCGCTTGGGCCTTCTCCTCGGGCAGCACCGGTGCCCGCACGTCGCTGATGGCCAACTGCTGGGCCACGGCCTGGGCCGCACGGGCGTTGTCTCCGCTGATCATCACGCATTGCACGCCCAACCGGGACAAGGCGGCCACCGCATCGCGCGCCTCTGGGCGCAGGCTGTCGCCGAAACTCAAGACCGCCAAGACTCTCGTGGTGAGCCCGCCGTCAGGCGTTCCGGTGTCGGTCACCGCGGAATGCACCGACTCGGCCAGCACGCTGACGCTATGGCCCTGGCCGGTGGCCTGCTCTATCGCATCCTGAAGCGGCGCGATGTCCACGCCACGCTCTTGGGCCCAGCGCACGCTGCCCAGGAACACCTCGCGCCCATCGATCGAAGCCCGCACACCGCGGCCGGCCACCGCCTCCACCTGTGTGGCCACAGGAGCGGTCAAGCCCATTTGGGCTGCGGCCTGCCGAACCGCCAGGGCCAAGGGGTGCTCGCTGCCCTGTTGGAGTGAGGCCGACATCAGCATGGCCGTGTGCGTGGGCAGGCCCATGATGGCCGTGCAATGGATCAGCCTGGGCTTGCCTTCGGTCAGGGTACCCGTCTTGTCCAAGGCCAGTACCCTGACGCCGCGCAGCAGTTCCAGCGCCTGCGCGTCGCGCACCAGCAAGCCCATCCGCGCTGCCATGCCGGTGCCCACCATCAGCGTGGCGGGAGTGGCAAGCCCCAGTGCACAGGGGCAGGCGATCACCAGCACGGAAACGGCCTGCACGATGGCATGCTCCCATCCCTGTGGTGTTAACCACCCCCACCCCAGCAGCGTCAGCAGGGCCACACCGATCACTGCAGGCACGAAGACAGCACTGATGCGGTCGACCGTTTGCTGGATGGGCGCCTTTCGGGCTTGCGCCTGCTCGACCAGTCGGACGATGCGTGACAAGGCCGATTCAGCCCCCAGTGCGGTGACCTGCACCAGGATCAGCCCCTCACCGTTGAGCGTACCCCCGGTCACGGCATCTCCCACCTCACGGGCAATGGGCAGGCTCTCGCCCGTGATCGCGGACTCGTCGATGTGGCTGCGTCCCTCGGTGATGAGGCCATCCACCGGCACCCGTTGGCTCGGTCGCACCATCACCACATCCCCCACGCGCAAGGCACTCAGTGCGCGCTCCATCGGCTGTCCTTCGACCATCACCAATGCGGACTCGGGGCGCAGGGCCCGAAGGGCATCGAGCGCGGCCAAGGTCTTGCGCTTGGCACGAGCCTCCAGCCATTTGCCCAGCATCACCAAGGTGATGACGACGGCCGACCCTTCGAAGTACAGGTGGTGGGGGTCAGTGGCGACGGCCTGGCGATCGGACCAGGGCGCCCACAGCCAAAGGCTGAGCCCATAGGCCGCGCTGGTCCCCAGCGCCACCAGCAGGTCCATGTTGCCGCTGCCATCCTTCAGTGCCGCCCAGCCCGCACGGTAGAAGCGCCAGCCCAGCACGAACTGCACAGGCGTGGCCAGCAGCCACTGCCAAAAGGCCGGCACCATCGCATGGACGCCCAGGGGTTGCAGCAGCATGGGCAGCACCAAAGGCAGGCTCAACAGCACCGCCACGGCCACGGCGACACCGTGGGCCTCGATCGGTGCAGGTGGCGCGTCCACCTCGTGCACCTGCGCCTCGTAGCCGGCCTTGGCCACGGCCGCCAACAGCGGGCCTTGTATCGCCTTGACGGCCTTGCCGGAGGTGGGACTGGCCACGCGCACAACAGCCTGGTTGGTGGCGAGGTTCACGTCGCAGCCTTGCACGCCCGGCACCGTGGAAAGCGCCCTTTCCACACGGCGAACGCAGCTTGCACAAGTCATCCCGCTGATGTCCAGGGTAATGTCGTGGGCGCTCATGTGAACCAGGTTGAGATGGGTGCGGGCTGAACTAGACTGTGACAGATCAAATACAGAGGTGCGGCGCTGAACCGGTGCGCCCGAATTGGAGGGATCCTGCCATGATTGAACTGCAACTCCCCGATATGACCTGTGGCCATTGCGTGCGTACAGTGACCGAAGTCGCGCGACGTTTGGACCCGAACGCGCAAGTGCAGACCGATCTGAACACCCACACCGCACGCTTTGACACCCAGGCCGATGTGCAGATGCTGCGCAGGGCTCTGGAGGAAGAAGGCTATCCCGCCGCCAATTGAGCCGTCTTTGACCTGTCGCAAACCCAGCGAGAACCCCTGATGATGCATCGAACCTGCTTGAAGAAGGCGCAAGCCTCG
>Ga0082207_1000067_pt1 | contig 66092 bp, 67 predicted proteins | sample LakMenEpi10Aug09_FD_71540 | JGI IMG/M metagenome (GOLD analysis project Ga0082207, IMG submission 71540) | reverse complement strand
GTTCTCCGTTGCGTGGAACAACAGTGACTATGTCACGACTTCGCAAAGTTATCGCTGCTCGCATGGTTGAATCACTTCAGGTAAGTGCTCAGCTGACAACGGTTGTCGAAGTTGATGTGACAAAGATTGCACGTCTTCGTGATCGCGCTAAAGCTAGTTTTGAATCACGTGAAGGCGTAAAACTTTCCTTCCTTCCATTCTTTGCCGTTGCAGTGTGTGAAGCACTGAAGCAACATCCAGTCCTTAACTCATCTGTCGAAGGTGATCAGATCACTTATCACGGCGCAGAACACCTTGGTGTTGCCGTTGATACGGAACGTGGTTTGTTAGTTCCGGTCATTGCAAACGCGGGCGATCTGAACATGGGTGGCATTGCGCGCAAAATCGCTGACCTTGCTGCACGCACACGCGACAACAAGGTAACTCCTGATGAACTTGGTGGTGGAACTTTCACATTAACAAATACCGGAAGCCGCGGTGCATTATTTGATACACCAATCATTAATCAACCACAGGTTGCAATCCTTGGACTGGGCGCAGTTGTGAAGCGACCAATGGTCGTTCGCGGGGAAGATGGCGGAGAAACAATTGCGATCCGTTCCATGGTTTATCTTGGTTTGTCATATGACCATCGTGTTGTTGATGGCGCAGATGCAGCTCGTTTCCTAGTTACTCTCAAAGAGCGTCTCGAAGGCGGCGCATTTGAGTCTGATCTAGGACTTTAATTTTCAGATGTCTGTACATCAGCGAATCGCAATAACTGGCGCATCTGGACTTATCGGAACCGCGCTAGTTGGTCACCTAAAAGCTGAGGGCCATACTGTTCAACGTCTAGTTCGCCGTGCTCCAGTTGCTGCTGATGAAGTGCAGTGGGATCCACAAACTGGCTTTGTTGATTTAGAGCCCTTGCGTGGTGTCAATGCCGTTATTCACTTAGCTGGCGTTGGTGTAGGAGATAAGCGTTGGAGTAAAAAATATAAGAGCGAAATTCTTAACTCGCGCCTGCTGGGTACTACTGCTATCGCAAAAGCTGTCACAGAGTTAAAGCCACAAGTTTTCATTTCCGCATCTGCGATCGGTTGGTATGGAGAAAGTGGAAATAGAGCGGTCGTAGAAACAGATCGAGTTGGCGATGATTTTCTCGCGGCAGTTTGTCGCGAATGGGAAGCTGCTGCCGATCTTGCTCAGGATGTACGCACAGTAAAAATTCGAACCGGTTTGGTCCTAGATCCAACTGGCGGAGCGCTCGGAAAGATGTTGCCATTATTTCGATTAGGTCTCGGTGGAAAACTAGGTAACGGCAAGCAATGGTGGTCGTGGATTACCTTGCACGATCAAATCAGAGCAATTGTTTTTGCTTTAGAAAACCCAATTTCTGGTGCAGTAAATCTGACTGCACCAAACCCTGTAACCAACCAAGAATTCACAGCGGCTTTGGCGCGTGCGATGCATCGTCCGGCACTATTTCCGGCCCCAGCAATTGGTTTAAAGATTGCACTGGGAGGATTTTCTTCTGAAATTCTTGGATCAAAGCGCGTGATACCACATGTGTTGCAAGAAGCAGGTTTTACGTGGGACTACCCGCACATTTCAGAAGCGCTATCAGCCCTGATTGAGGATTAGTTCTGCAGCCAAGCGGCCTGAAAAAAGTGCACCTTGTTGCGAAGGCACTGCGCGATGATCTCCCGCAACAAATAAATCCTCTGACACTTTAACGGTTTGAGTTAGGGCTCGTCCTACATTGTGAATCGGTAGAGCCGCTGGAATCTCATATTTAGCTATCAATTGCCAGTCATGGGTACTGATCCCCCACATGATTGCTAAATGTCTGCGAACATCGGATTCAGTTACACCTAAATCAGTTGTTGTAGACACTAGATGCTGTCCAAGTGGTGCATAACTAGATGAAATATCCGACATGACTATTGAGTTGATAATCGGGCCACGATTCTGACCATCAACAATCAAGCGCCCATTTCCGGAAGGGTTGTTTGCGACGGCGTGATACCAAGTAATGCAACCAGCCATTCGCGGTACTTCGGGCAATCCTAGAAGTTGTGTTGCAGTAGTCGCATCGGTTGCAACGATGATTGTTGAGGCTTTGAAATCACCGGCAGATGTTTTTACTATTTTTCCTTCAAGACTATCTACCTGCACACCATAGGTGATCGGACTGATTCGTGCAGCTAAAGCTTTTGAAAGCTCCCCTACACCTTTTCGAGGAACGCCAGGTGAACCTGTGACAAAACTTTTAATGACTGATTTGCCATATCGTGCATCAACATTTTTCGGATCTGTCAGAAAAACACCTTGCAGGAAAGGTCGCAGGACGCGCACATATGTGGTTCCAGCAGCTTTTAGTACATCTTCTACGGACTGATTTTCTTTGGGAGAGCTCGCTAGAAATCGCAACAGTGTTAATTTCTCTGGAATAGTTCCGGTTGCCTTGTCTAACGCCGTCCATGGAGCAACGCGAGGATCACCCAAAGCTCTTCGATCATTTCCTAAGGCGATCTCGATAACGCGTGGGGCTTGGATGAAATCAATCTCCTTGATGACATCTAGATCAATAAGTGCAGGATATTTTGAATTAATAAGTTGAAACCCGCGATCACAAATAAACCCATCAATTAAATCCGAAGTCACTCGACCGCCTGGGCGATCAGAACTTTCGATGACCCGAACATTTCGTCCGGCTACTTGCAAGGTGATTGCTGCACTAAGGCCTGCAAGGCCTGCACCAATAATCAGAACATCTGAAGAATCAGACATTAGTGCCGATAATCCTTGCTTGATCAATTATGGACGCTACAAGTAGCGCATCATCGTTGGAGACTGGCCAAGGGGTTCCGTTGCTAATCGCCGAAGCCACCGCGGTGTAGAACATCGCATAATTTCCAGCAATGCCTTGAATCTCTTCTACTTCGTTTCCGCGATGTATATGTGCAACTGAGGTTGTTGGCTCAGACCAAATTCCACCTGCTGGAAACTTTCCAGCTCGAAGCAGCGCTTCCTGTGGATCTAAATCATTAATCACTAGTGCGCCCTTGCTACCCAATATTCGAATTCGGGGACCTGGAGCGCCAACAACTGCGCTGGCAGAAAGATAAGACATGACCCCACTGTCGTGACGCAAAACCAAAACTGAATCATCATCTGCTGATCCACGAATTGACCTAACCGTTGCAGTTACTAGTTCGCACCTTCCGAACCAATCAAGTGCAGTTGAAATCAGATGTGGCTGAAGATCGAGCAGTTGGCCTCCCCCGTCTTCGGCGCTCATATTCTCTCTCCAAGAATCTTTGTTTACATCTGGCCTGAAGCGTTCAAAACGTGAATCCATTCTATGAATCTGTCCTAATACGCCAGTTGCTAAAACTTTCTTGATGGTTAAAGCATCGCTATCCCAGCGTCGATTAAAGAAAGTTGCAACTGGGACCCCAAGTGAATCCGAAAGTTCAACAATTGATTTAGTTTCGACAAGATTTCGGCCCATGGGTTTATCAACTACAACAGGAATCCCAGCCTTTAGCGCAGCGGTAGCTTGTTCAGCGTGGGCGAGATTTGCAGAGGCGACAACAACAAGATCTAAGTTGTTGCTGAGCAGTTCTTGCATCGTAGTTACAACCTTGGTGTCAGGAAAATCTTCCAAAGCATGTGATGCCCGTAATTGATTACTAGTAAGAACCGTAACAACTTCAAAACCACAACCTTTGAGTAGTGGTGCGTGAAAGTACCGACCGGCTAGCCCATACCCAGCAATTCCTACTCGAAGGTTCATGATTAAGAGTTTTGTAACTTAGATGGCCACCAAACTTTTCCACCGATGTCGTGGACAAGTGCTGGAACAAGAATTGTTCTTACAATCAAAGTATCCAGAAGAACACCAAAGGCAACCGCAAACCCAAGCTCTGCCAAGAAGACAAGTGGAAGAACACCTAAGACGGCAAAGGTTGCTGCCAGCACAATACCGGCAGAGGTAATAACACCGCCGGTAACTGTAAGACCCTTGATGACACCGGCCCTTGTTCCAATTTTGGCACTTTCTTCGCGCACTCTGGTCATTAAGAAGATGTTGTAATCAATGCCAAGTGCTACCAAGAAAATAAAGGCAAACAACGGGAATGATGTATCCGCGCCCTTGAAGCCAAATACGTGTTCAAAGACCAGTTGGCAAGCACCCAGGGTCGCAAAGAACGAGAGAACAACAGTTCCCAGCAGCAACGCCGCAGACAAAATACTTCGCAGCAACAAGCCCAAAATCAAAGTGATCAGAACAAGAACAATCGGAATAATCGTCCGGTTGTCTCGATTAGCTGATACATCGGTATCGAAAGCAACTGCCGTGCTTCCACCTACCAAAATTTCTGGATCGATTGCATGCACCGCTTCCCGAATTACTGGAATCACATCTCGTGCTTCGACTGAATCTGGATTCAGCGCCAACGTCGCATGCAGAATGACTTTGCCATCTACAACCTTGATCGGTGACAGTGGCTGTCCTGGAATATTTTGCGTCATTCGCATTGGTTCAACTGATGACACACCTGAAACACTCATCAGAGCTGCAGATACCGGTCCAACTAATTCTTCTCGAACAACAACTTCAGTAGGCTGCCCTGAACCGCCTGGATAATGTTGCCCAAGGAGTTCTAGCCCCACGACTGAATCTGGACGTTGCGTAAATGCATCGGCGGTAGATAAGCCCTTGGCATTAAGCGTTGTTGAAAATCCAGCAAGAATTGCAAGTCCTATTGCAGTAACAATCCACAGCTTGCGAGGACGTTTTTCTACTGCCGATCCGATCTTGGCCCAAGCACCAGTTAACTGAGTATTGACATCATCATTTCTTGGAATTCGTGGCCAAAAAACCCAACGGCCAAAAGCAACTAACAATGCTGGCAGTAATGTAAGAATTGTTACAACGGCCGCAGCTACACCGATCGCACCTACAGGACCAAGACCTCGGTTTCCTGACAAATCACTGAGCAACAAAACAAGAAGCGCAGAAATCACCGTTGCACCAGATGCGACGATAGGTTCAAACACGCCCTTTAGCGCGGCTTTCATCGCTTGTGCTGGATGCTCAAAGTGGTGCAGCTCTTCGCGATAGCGCGAAATCAGCAGCAATGCATAATCTGTAGCCGCACCAAGTACAAGAACCGAAAGAATTCCTTGGGATTGTCCGTTCAGATCAATGACATCATTTTTTGTAAGCAGATAAACAAGACCACCAGCAGTAGACAAAGCAATTACTGCTGAAAAGAGCGGCAGAATCCACAGAACTGGACTTCGATAAACGATAATCAGAATAAATGCCACAACACCCAATGTGGTGAGTAACAAGGATGAATCGATACCTTCGAAAGCACCAAAGAGATCGCCCAACAATGCACCAATTCCAGTTACATTAGAAACTAGGCCAACACTCTTCGCAAACTCGGCTGAATCTTCCCGCAAAGTTTCAATTACTTCAGGCAGCGCCGGTTTCTTATTGGGCAATAACTCTGTAGCAATCTCTGATTTGAAAGGCAGATTTACTAATAGCGCTTTTCCATCCTGTGAAGGAAAGGCAAAAATCTGCTCGCCTTGTGTCAGGTATTTCGAAATAGGTACATCAGTGCCAATAATCTTTTGTGATCCAAGTTTTGCAAGATGTGCGTTAAGAGCTGCGATCTTGTCGGCATTTACTTCGCCCACATACAGAACTAAGGTCGGAAGAGTTTGATTTTGATCTTGATTAAATTTTTCGATGATTTTGGCGGCTTGAGTTGATTCGGCGCTGTCTGGCAAGAATGCTGAGTTATCGTTTTCTTGCACTGTTGAGAGTTGCCCAAATAGCGGCCCCAAGACTCCGCTGGTTCCAAACCACAGGAAGATCACTAGTAAGGAATAAATCAGTGGGCGACGGCTTTTCTTCATCATTGGTGTAGACACTCGAACCAAACCTTTCAGCGTTAAACCGGCCTATAGGCCTGAATTGGTATGAAGGTAAGCCTACCTTTAGGCTATGGGTGTGCCCGTCGTTGAAACTCCGCCTGATTCAGCTATAGCTTTGTCGCGCCATGGGTTAGTTGATTATCAAAAGGCGTGGGAGTCACAAAGGACTATTCATCAAGAAGTTGCAGATGGTAGCCGTCCCAATACCTTGCTGCTTCTGGAGCATCCATCAGTTTTCACTGCCGGTCGTCGTACCGAGGATTCGGAAAAGCCAAAGGATGGAACCCCTGTGATCGATGTAGATCGCGGTGGGAAAATCACATGGCACGGTCCAGGACAACTTGTTGGTTATCCAATTGTGAAACTTCGCAAACCAACCGAGCTTGTTGGCTTCGTTCGCGAAATTGAATCTGGACTAATTGCCGTCTGCCATGACCTAGGTTTAGCTGCAATTGCAATTGATGGCCGATCCGGTGTCTGGATTAAAGATTCCCAAGGCGATCGCAAGATCGCAGCGATTGGCGTCCGAGTTGCACAGGGTGTCACCATGCACGGTTTCGCACTTAACGTTAATCCAGATCTTTCATCATTTAAATCCATCATCCCTTGTGGAATTTCTGATGCAGGAGTTACCTCACTTGAAATCGAGTTAAATCGCGCAATCACAATTGAAGAAGTTTCGCCTCTAGTTGAACGACACATCTTTGAATCTCTCAGAAGGGTGAGCGCATGACAATGGCACCTGAAGGCCGCAAACTGCTTCGCATTGAAGCTCGTAATGCGCTGGTTCCAATTGAGCGAAAGCCTGAATGGATTAAGACCCGCGCCAATATGGGTCCTGAATACACACGCCTTCGATCTTTGGTCAAAAGCGAAGGGCTTCACACTGTGTGCCAAGAAGCGGCTTGTCCAAATATTTTTGAATGCTGGGAAGACAAAGAGGCAACATTTTTAATTGGCGGAGATCGTTGTACAAGACGTTGCGACTTTTGCAATATTGACACCGGAAAGCCTTTGCCAATTGATCGCGATGAACCACGCAAGGTTGCTGAATCTGTTAAATCAATGGGTCTTCGCTACGCGACCATTACGGGTGTAACTCGAGATGACCTTGAAGATGAAGGCTCCTGGCTCTACGCCGAAACAATTCGTGTTGTACATGAACTCAATCCCGGTACAGGCGTTGAAATGCTTGCCCCAGATTTCAACGCAAAACCTGAACTCTTAAATCCTATTTTTGAAACTCGCCCTGAAGTCTTTGCTCATAACCTAGAAACTGTTCCGCGAATCTTCAAGCAGATCCGCCCAGCCTTTACTTATGAAAAGTCATTGAAAGTCATTGGTATGGCCCAGGATTTTGGCTTGATTACAAAGTCCAATTTGATTTTAGGTCTTGGCGAAACACGTGCAGAAATTTCTCAAGCCTTAGTGGATTTACACAATGCAGGTTGTGACTTGATCACGATAACTCAATACTTACGCCCAACCAATAAACACCACCCAGTTGAACGTTGGGTTAAGCCCGATGAATTTGTGGAATTGGCTCAAGAGGCAGAACAAATTGGTTTCCTTGGTGTCATGAGTGGTCCATTGGTTCGCTCTTCATATCGTGCCGGCCGTTTGTACAAGCAGGCCATGGAAAAGAAAACTACTCGTGGCTGATCTGGTATATCCCCCAGTCATTGCGCTGGTTAAGGGTTTTTGGAAGTACCTAGGTTTGCAATTTGATTTCCAAGGTGATGAAAACATCCCGCGAAAAGGTGGGGCAGTTCTCGCAATCAATCACACGAGTTATCTTGATTTTGCCTTGGCTGGCACCGGCGCACTTCCTGTAAAGCGATTTGTGCGGTTCATGGCAAAGAAGGAACTCTTTGACCACAAAATTGCAGGACCCCTGTTGCGCGGAATGCACCACATCAATGTCGATCGCAACAATGGTGCCCCCTCATATGTAGCCGCACTGAAGGCTTTAAATTCAGGTGAGATCATTGGTATTTTTCCTGAAGCAACGATCTCAACTAGCTTTGAAATCAAACAACTAAAGTCCGGTGCCCTGCGCCTTGCCGCAGATACAGGAGTACCCATAATTCCCACGATTGTGTGGGGTGGGCAACGGGTCTCAACAAAGGGCCTTAAGCCAAATTTCAAGCGGGGTAAAACACCTGTGTCAGTTTCATTTGGCGAGCCAATCTATTTCGCCAAAGATGTCGATATTGATACGGCTGCGCAACAACTACGCGAAGTCATGATTTCTATGCTTAATCAAGTTCAAGAAAAGTACCCTGATAGCCATGTCGGCCAACGTTGGGCTCCTGCTCGCCTTGGTGGAACCGCACCTGCCCCACTAAAGTAGCCTCATGTTTAAGAGAAAAGCTAAAGAACCAAAAATCAAGAAGCCGCGTTTTCAAACTTTCCGCGATGCTTACAAAGTCACTAAGCAAGTAAAGCCGTGGATCACTGCCGCGCTACTGGCCATTTTTTTTGCATCATGGGCAATCGGAATCGCAATCGGTGTATCAGTGGGTCATCCGGTTTACTTTGGGTTTATCACCTTACCGCTTGCACTGCTCTTGACTCTTTTTTTCTTTACTCGACAAGCCGGAACCGCTGCTTACGCATCCATTGAAGGCCAGATTGGTGCGGGTGCAAGTGTTTTGATGGCTATTCGTAAAGGTTGGACTACGACTCCGGCAGTTGCCGCGGCTCGAAATCAAGACATGGTTCACCGCAGCGTAGGCCGCGCGGGAATCGTTCTAACAGGTGAAGGTACTAACGCTGTTCGCCAGATGATCGCCGATGAGCGCAAGAAAGCTGAGCGCTTTGCACCGGGAGTCCCGGTTATCGAGATCCTAGTTGGCAATGAAGATGGTCGTGTTCCAATTCGCAAACTTCAAAAACACATGCGCCGTCTGCCAAAGAAGTTAACTGCGCATCAAATGCGCGAAGTTCGAGCACGCCTGAAAGCTGTTGGTGGAATGTCTATGCCGATTCCAAAGGGTCCGATGCCTACTCGCGCACCGAAAATTCGCTAACCCTTAACGCTTTTAATTCTCGTCAAAACTGTTCCGCTAAATCGCTCGTGTAACCCTCTGCCGTTTTCATCAAAGGTGATGGCAAATATGACTGTTACCAGGAGCGCTGAACGAATCAGTGCTTGAACCGGCGAGATCATTCCACCATCAGCAAAGCGAATGATTTTGATTCCAAAGATTCGATGACCTAACGATGCACCTTGTAGAGCTGAAAGTATTGCGATTTCGGTAAAGAAAAGTGCCAATACCAACCATGAGCGGTTGGGGGCCATTTTGCCAATGCCACCAGTCGTTGCAGCCACTATGAAGTAACAGGCCAACCAGTCGACCATTAACGCCGACATTCGACGCCCCAGGGTTACCCGGATGAAATTAGCGCTCACCTGACAAGCCTAACGCCCAAACTCGTCAGACGTAACATGGATTTAACAAGCGGGTTATGCCAATTTCATGGTGTGGACCTAGGGTTCAACTACCTAAAAGCGCCAGAAACTCAATGATGAGGGGTCTTGCGCATCACATGTGAAATTGGGAGAAGCATGTTTAAGAACGCAGCAGAAATTTTTGCTTATATTAAGAAAGAGGATGTCAAACTCGTTGACGTTCGGTTTACAGACTTGCCTGGTATTCAGCATCACTTCAACGTTCCTGTCGAGTCTTTTGATGAAGCGGTATTTACCGACGGCCTAATGTTTGATGGTTCCTCAATCCGAGGTTTCCAGACGATCAATGAATCAGATATGAAACTGCTACCGGTTCCAGAATCTGCATACATTGATCCATATCGTAAAGAAAAAACCCTCATCATTATTTTCTCTGTACATAATCCAGTTGATAACACTCCATACAGCCGTGATCCCCGCGGTGTTGTAGCTCGCGCAGTTGATTACATGCGCTCTTTGGGATTTGCCGATACCGCATTTTTTGCACCAGAGGCAGAATTCTATGTCTTTGACAGTGTTCGCTTTAAGACCGGTATCAACTCGGCTGTTCACGAGATCGAATCATATGAAGGCGCTTGGAATACAGGTGTTGAATATGATGCAGATGGAACTCCTAACCGTGGTTACCGCACACGTGTAAAGGGTGGTTATTTCCCGGTATCTCCAACTGATCAGTTCGCAGATCTTCGCGATGAAATGGTTATGCAATTAGGTAAAGTCGGACTTCTTGTTGAGCGTTCACACCATGAAGTGGGAACAGCTGGACAGATGGAGATCAACTACCGCTTCACTGACATCCTTACAGCTGGTGATGATGTTATGAAGTTCAAGTACGTCATCCGCAACACTGCTTGGCAGGGCGGCAAGACAGCAACATTTATGCCTAAGCCTCTCTTCGGAGATAACGGTTCAGGTATGCACGTTCACCAATCACTGTGGAAAGATGGAAAGCCACTGTTCTTCGAAGCAGGAACGTATGGCGATCTTTCAGACATGGCACGTTGGTACATCGGTGGACTTCTAAAGCACGCACCATCATTACTTGCCTTCACTAACCCAACAGTTAACTCATACCGTCGTTTAGTGCCAGGTTATGAAGCACCAGTAAATCTTGTGTACTCAGCACGTAACCGTTCAGCTTGTATCCGTATCCCAATTACAGGATCTAGTCCAAAGGCTAAGCGCATCGAGTTCCGTTGCCCAGATCCATCTTCAAATCCTTACCTAGCGTTTGCAGCAATGCTTATGGCTGGTCTTGATGGAATTGTTAACAAGATCGAACCACCTGCCCCAGTTGATAAGGATCTATACGAACTAGAAGGCGAAGAGGCTGCATCAATTCCTCAAGTTCCTGGTTCATTAGAAGCAGTGTTGACTAACCTAGAAAACGATCATGACTTCCTAACAAAGGGTGGAGTGTTCGCTAAAGATCTTATTGATACATGGATCGCATTCAAGCGTAAGGAAGAAGTGGACTATGTTCGTCTACGTCCACACCCAGCTGAATTCGAACTGTACTACGACATCTAAACAGTCCGTTAAAACAAAGCCCGCCCCTAAAAAGGCGGGTTTTGTTTTATCGCTTAACTAGTGTTCTAAACAGAATAATCGACAAGAGGGCGCTGACAACTGATGCGACGATAACTGCTAAAACTGCAATGTCTTGAGTTTGGGCATCATTGAAGGCCAAATCAGCGATGAAAATTGCGACCGTAAATCCAATACCTGCAGCACTTCCCGTTGCAAGTAGTGAAGACTTATTTACACCTTCTGGAAACTCAGCCGCCTTTAATCGCTTAGCGGCAAGGGAAGCAATAAGTACCCCTAATGGTTTACCAATTACCAAGCCGAAGAAGATTCCCCATGCAACCAAAGATTGTGATGCACCTTTAATTGATTCTGCCGTGATAACAACACCAGTATTTGCAAAAGCAAAAATCGGAACAACCAAAAAAGTGCTGAGCGGATGGAACTTATGCTCTAGCCACTCAATTACAGAAACGGTTCCATCTTCAACATCTTCAACCTTTGTCCGGCGTAGAAGTATGTTTGGTGTCATTAAACCAAGAATCACTCCGGCCAAAGTGGGATGTACGCCAGTCTTATAAAGCGAGAACCACAAAGTAAAAGCAAAAAGTGAGTAAATCAACACAGATGAAACGCCTGCCTTCTTTAGAAGGGCAATCATCGCGATGCACGCCCCAGCGCTTGCTAACCATGAGAATTTGATTCCTGTTGAGTAGACAAAGGCGATGATTAAGATGGCACCAATGTCATCTATGACGGCAAGTGCAAGCAAGAATGACCTCAATGATGCAGCAACCGATGGCCCCAGCATTGCCAACAATCCAACGGCAAGTGCGATATCGGTTGCAACTGGTACTCCCCAACCACCAGGTGCCACTCTTCCTGCTATCGCTAAGTAGATAAGGGCCGGGACTGCCATTCCGCCAATTGCTGCAACAAATGGCAACATGGCCTTCTTAAAGGATGCAAGATGACCGGAAGTGAGTTCTCGTTTGATCTCTAAACCAACAACGAAAAAGAAAATGCTCATTAACAGATAATTAATTACTTTAAGTACCGTTAGATCAATTAAGTACCAATCCGCGCCGATGGATAAACGAGTATCCAAAGCAGAAAAATATTGATCCGCCAAAGGTGAATTAGCTGTAATCAACCCTAAAGCTGAAGCCGCCAAGATAAGTAGTCCACCTGTTGACTCGCGCTGAAGAAAGTCGCGTAGCGGGGAAATTCGGCGGGTCATGTGCCAACTCTAACTGAGCGCGTTCTCCTGTGCTCTGATTTTTCGACTAGACAGCGCTAGATGACCGAAGAAGCCAAATAGCAAGGCGAATATCACGCCAACATTGGAATATGCCCAAGGACCTTCTTTGCCACCAATCAGATCCAAGAAGTATCCCTGCCATTCAAGCCATGATGCAAAAGTGTTTGTCACAAAACCCCAACCGATAATGGACCCACACATCATCAGTGCGATCGATCCCACATTTACTGATCCATAGATTCCATTAGGGTTAAACAGATCGGCTTGGCTATACGCTTTTCTGCGTATCAAAACATCAGCTACGAAGATAGCTGACCAAACTGCAACTGGAACGCCCAGAGTGATCAAGAAACCTTGGAATGGATAGAAGAAATTATCTGCAATCCAAACAACATAGATCGCGCCACCAAACATTATGATCGCATCAATAACTGCAGCTTGGTATCGCTTTATTGGTACACCCATTGAAACTAGCGCTAAACCAGAAGAATAAAGATTCAAAATGGCACCACCGACTAAACCAAGAATTGCAGCCAACGCAAAGGGAATTAGAAACCATGTTGGCAGCAGTGTTGTTAGCGCGCCAATAGGATCCATAGAAATTGAATCACTGAGCGTTTTACTACTTCCAGACAATGCAGCGCCGTAGATAACAAGAATTATCGGAACAATAGATGCACCGAATACTGTCCAGCCCACAACAGATTTGCTTGAAACAGAGCGTGGTAAGTATCTGGAGTAATCGGCGGCTGCATTAACCCAGCCAAGACCGATGCCAGTTATTGCAAAGATCACCGCACCGACAAAGCTTTGAAAGTTTCCATCTGGAATTGCAGTGACTGCTTTCCAAGAAACGTTGTCGATCGTTAGTGCTATGTAGAACAAAGTCATAACAACAATGGTGATGGTGAGCAATTTTTGGAGCTTCATAATCACGGTATGGCCCAACACTCCCCCAATTACAGTAAGAGTTGCCGCCAGGGTAAAGCCCAAAAGCAAGGAAAGATTGCGATCAATTCCGCCTATTCGAGCAAAAATAGTTCCAGTTGCTAAAGTCGCAAGGGATACAAGGACTATTTCCCAACCAACAAAGATCAGATATGACAGTGCTCCGGGAACTCTGCTGCCTTTAACGCCAAATGAAGCACGAGACAAAACCATGGTTGGCGCATTCGAACGCTTGCCTGCAAGGGAACTTATTCCCACTAAAAGAAATGATCCAATTGTTCCTAAAAATGCGGCAAGAGTTGCTTGTCTAAATGAGATACCAAAGCCAAGGAAAAAAGCTCCGTAGGAAAGTGCAAGCAGCGAGACGTTAGCCCCAGCCCAAGGCCAAAAGAGTGAGCGCGCGCGACCAGAGCGCTCGGACTCTGTGATGACATTTGCACCATTAATTTCAACTTCTAAGCGAGGCATTTAGCTTTTTCGATTTTTGGCTCTTAAGAAAAAGATGCCGATCAAGGCTAGCAAAAGACCTCCGAGCAAAGTGCCACCCGCCGGTATAGATCTTTGCTCAGGTGATTCACTAATTGGCATAGGCGATTGTGCTGCTGCGTAATCAGGTGAAGCGTTAAAGGTGTAATCACCCTCGATTACATGCCCATCATCGCCAACAACTCGGTACTTAACGGTAAATACACCAGGTGCGCTTTGCCCCGAAATCTTCGTCATAATTTTCGCACCATCGATAACTGGATCTTCGAAGTTAACGGCTATTCCAGTTGAATCAATTACTTCAAGGGAATTTACCGCTTCCCCGTCCAAAGTTTGTAGCTCGCCGCTAAATTGGATCCATACCTGCGTTGGGATTGGGTTTACATTGGCAAATCGCTCAGGGAATGAAGAAACGATAGTGACATGTGCCGAAGAAGTTGGCATGGACAAAATCGAGAGACAAGCAATAAGCAAGAGTGAGACTAATTTGCGCATGAGTACAGTTTAGTCGAGAAAGAAATCCAATAGGAAATCCTTGGTTCCTGGAGTAACTGAATACTTTTCTAAATCAGTAATTCCCTCGCTAGCTAGCAAAACATCATCAACAAAGAAGTTCCCGGTGCACTCTTTGGCATCACGGTTGAAGATGATGTAGGCAGCATCAGCCAGGATCTCAGGAGTACGTCCAGCTAAGGCATCAATGCCCGGAATCATTTGTAATGCAGCGGTATCAATTACTGTGCGCGGCCATAGCGCGTTAACACCAATTCCATCTCGCTTGAACTCTTCAGCCATGCCCAAGACACACATACTCATGCCGTACTTGGCCATTGTGTAGGCAACATGATTTTTAAACCATACTGGTTTCATTGAAAGTGGTGGCGAAAGATTCAGAATATGAGGATTGCGTCCTTCTTCTGCCGACTTTCGAAGGTACGGAAGGGCTGCCTGTGAAGTCAAAAATGTGCCACGCACATTGACATCAAACATCAGGTCAAAACGCTTGGCAGGGGTCTGATCTGTGCGGGTTAAATTGATAGCACTTGCATTGTTTACCAAGATATCGATTCCACCAAAAGCCTCTGCCGCTTGATTCATCGCAGCTTCAATCTGGGTTTCATCGCGCAAATCGCACTGAATCGCAAGTGCCTTTCCTCCAGCAGCTTCAATTTCGGCGGCGGCTGTGTGAATAGTGCCTGGAAGTTTTGGGTTTGGATCTGAAGTCTTGGCTGCAATCGCAATTGATGCACCGTCTTTGGCGGCTCGCAGCGCTATAGCCAAACCGATTCCACGGGAACCACCAGTTATAAAAATTCTTTTTCCGGCCAGTGACATTTACTTACCCTTCTTAGACATAAACTTCATGAAAGCTTCCATAGCCTCATCTGATTGCAAAGCCATCGCAAATATTTCAAATTCAGCTTTCATCACAGCAGCAACTGAATCATGATTACGTGCCTTGAGCAATGCCTTAGTGTTGATTATCGCCTGAGGAGGTTGCTCGGCAATAAGTTCTGCAATCTTAAGTGCATGCGCCAAAGGATCCGAATCCTTTGCAGTAACAAGTCCCATTTCGATGGCTTCGTCAGCATCAAAGCTTTCACCAGTCATGAAAATTCTTGCAGCCCGCTGATAACCAACTAGTTGAGGAAAGAGATAACTAGAACCAGCTTCTGGAACAAGGCCCAAGGATGCAAATGGCATGGAGAACTTTGCAGCAGGACCAGCGATAACAACATCGCAGTGCAGCAACATTGTTGTTCCAACACCAACGGCATTGCCGTTAACCGATGCAATCAATGGTTTTGGAAAGTTCAAAAGAGCCGCTAAAAATTGTGCCACCTCTGAATCATCTGAAGTTGGTGGATTATTCATAAAATCATTGATGTCATTACCGGCGGTGAAGTGATCCCCAGCAGAGGTAATGACAACAGCCCGAACGCCGAAATCCCCCGCAGCATCATTGAGACCCTTGGCTAATCCTGAGTACATAGATCGAGTCAATGCATTCATCTTTTCAGGACGATTAAAAGTGAGGGTTAGCACTTCTTTGTTCTGTGTGGACAAGATTTCGCTCATTCGCGCATCCTAAGGGGTGACCCTTGCAAAAAAGAAGTGCAGAATAGGAACACGCGGAGAGGCGGAACGACAAATGGTACGTGACATCACAATTTCAACGAGAGAACTGACACCTTTTGAACAATTGGTACTAGAACTCGTATGCGAGGGCAAGTCAAACGCTGCAATCGCTTCCCAAACATCTCACAGCGAAAAGGTTATTGAGAATACCGTCAGTCGCAGTGCCCAGGTGTTTGGAATTAAATCAGATGGTGAAACTAATTTGCGAGTCTTATTAGCACTCGCTTACCGAACACATTATGGCGATAAGGCTTTTGATAAATTACATGTTGCGTGTTCGCATTACGAGGTTGGAGCTGATGGACAATCTTTGTGCAATCGTCACATCGATTGAGGGCAAACTCTCATACACCTTGCACGGAGTGCTGACTCTCTCACTTTGCAACTGTGCGCACCTTCCTATGGCGTAGAAATACCTTGTATTGATTGTGTATTTCAATACCAATAGGGAGAGAGATAAAAAATGAAACGAAGAACTTTAGACAAAATCATATCAATCGTGAGTTTAGGATTTGCAGCATTGCTCCTCTTGTTTGCTGGATTGCTCAATTGGGGTGCCTCATTTGCCGAAGACAATGTTTCTTCCCAATTAGCGATGCAAAATATTAGTTTTCCATCCGTCGAAGCATTACCAGCTAATACTAAAGACCAATTAACTAAGTGGGCAGATCAAAAAGTCATATCCGGTGAAATGGCACGTGACTACTCAGATTTGTACATCCTTGAACATATGAATGCATCAGCAACAGCCGTTATGGGTAAACCAGCAACGTACTCTGAGGTGTCAGGTATCTACATGGGACTTGTTCGAGGTGGCAGTACTGATGTTGCCAAAATTAAACAATATGGCGATCTTCGCGAGACTCTTTTTATGGGAAATACTTTGCGCGGAATGCTTCTTCAAGCCTATGCCTTTGGAACGATGGGCATGATTGCAGGTTACGCAGCATTGGCTTCATTGGTGGGTGCAATTCTATTTTTCATTCTCGGTCTTGCAGCCGTTCTGCACCGTCGCAACACAAGCGAAGAGGTTCTGATTTAACCCTCAACTCTCCGTGAGTGGTTAAAAAAGCGCCCCTGGATAATTCCAGGGGCGTCTCTTTTTATGGTTTTTACTTCTTTAGCGCTCTAATTTTCCTGAAATGAAATCCTCAGTCTTTGTATGAGCTGCTTCATCTGTGTATTGAGTTGGTGGAGTCTTCATAAAGTAGCTAGATGGTGAAAGTAGAGCTCCACCAATCTTGCGGTCTAGACCGATCTTGGCACAGCGAAGTGCATCGATGATTACACCAGCAGAGTTTGGTGAATCCCACACTTCCAACTTGTATTCAAGGTTAAGCGGAACATCACCAAATGCGCGGCCTTCGAGGCGAACGTAGGCCCACTTGCGATCATCTAGCCATGGAATGTAATCCGATGGTCCGATGTGAACATTCTTCTCACCAAGATCATGGTGCAACTGAGATGTAACCGAATTTGTCTTTGAAATCTTCTTGGACTCAAGACGATCACGCTCGAGCATGTTCTTGAAGTCCATGTTTCCACCAACGTTTAGCTGGTATGTGCGATCAAGGTGAACTCCACGATCCTGGAACAACTTAGCCATGATGCGGTGAGTGATAGTCGCACCAACTTGGCTCTTGATGTCATCTCCAACGATTGGAAGTCCTGCATCAGCAAACTTCTTTTCCCAGACAGGATCTGAAGCGATGAACACAGGTAGCGCGTTAACAAATGCGCATCCTGCATCAATTGCACATTGTGCATAGTACTTTGCAGCTGTTTCAGAACCAACAGGAAGGTAGCAGATCAAAACATCGATTGCCTCATCCTTTAGAACTTGCACAACATCTACAGCTGGTGCATCTGATTCCTTGATGGTCTCGCGGTAGTACTTACCGAGACCATCATTTGTAACACCACGAAGAACTGGAACGCCAGTCTTTGGGACATCACTAAATTTAATTGTGTTGTTCTCACTTGCCCAAATTGCATCGGCAAGATCGAGGCCAACCTTCTTGGCATCCACGTCAAAAGCTGCAACGAACTTGATGCTAGAGATGTGGTATCCCCCAACAACTGCGTGCATCAGACCTGGGATCTCCTGATCAACAGCAGCGTTCTTGTAGTACTCAACGCCCTGAACTAATGAGTTAGCGCAGTTTCCAACGCCAACAATTGCAACACGGATGTCGCCTTTACCGGTTGTGATGTTCACTCTATTTCCTCTCGGTTTTGATCATGTCTTCCAGCCAAGCAATCTCTCGATCAGCTGTTTCCAGTGAATGACGTCGCCACTCCTCTAGATATTTGTCGATTCCTACTGGTGACTTCTCGAGTTCACCGCGCAAGATTTCGGCTTTCTCCTTAAGGCGACGATGGCGCCCCTCAAGAATTCGTACTCTGTTCTTTGCCGATGTTGGTGAGAAGAAGGCAAAACGAATTTCAAAACCCTCGTCCTCCCACGTTTCGGGTGTTACTGATTCAGTGAGATCTTCAAATTTGCGAGCGCCTTTTTCCGTAATTGCATAAACGATTCGCGAGCGACGAGAGGTGGTGTCCACAACCGATTCCTCGATCAGTCCGGCCTCCATCATGCGGCGAAGTTGTGGATACAAAACCGAGAAGGACAATGCGCGGAAAGGACCGAAAATTGTTCCAATGCGCTTGCGGAGCTCATAGCCATGCAAAGGGGCTTGTGAGAGCAGGCCTAGGAGGGCGAACTCGAGCGACTCTGAACGCGAGCGCATCTGACCCTCCTTACTCCGTCACATGTATCTATTCGATATATCGGAGCGTAATCTATTGGGATATACCCCTGCTCGCAACCTGAACACACGGCTAACGCCCAAATCTTCACCCGTTTGAGGGTGTGGCGTACACACAGGTAACGCACAGCCCAGTTCTACGCTGAACGCTCAGGCTCGAATTCGGGCCCCTCAGGAAGGAAGTCATACATGTCTCTGCTCTCGTGGAAACTGCATGGAAACGGAAAGTCGGTCAACCCAGGTGAAGTTGTTTCAACTGATGAGCGCCTTACTTGGCCTCGCACTATCGGCGTCGGCGTTCAACACATCGCGGCAATGTTTGGTGCAACATTTTTAGTTCCGATCATTACTGGATTTCCCCCAACAACAACTTTGTTCTTCTCCGGTGTAGGAACTCTTATATTCCTAGCTTTAACTCAAAACAAGGTTCCTAGTTATCTTGGTTCCTCCTTTGCATTCTTAGCGCCGATTGCTGCGGCTAAGACAAATGGCGGAATGGGCGCAGCTCTTGGTGGCGTTGTTGTAACTGGTGTGATCTTGGCTGTTGTCGGTTTGATCGTTCGCCAAGCTGGAATTGGTTGGATCAACTGGATGTTGCCACCTGTAGTAACAGGAACAATCGTTATGGTCATTGGATTGAACTTGGCTGGAGCTGCAAAGAATAACTTTGTTGCTGCTCCGATGATCGGTGTCATCACTTTGGCATCAATAGGAGTAATTTCAGCATTTTCCCGTGGCTTTATGGGACGCATTAGCGTTTTCCTTGGTCTAGTTATCGGATATGCCGTTGCTTTTGTGCAAGGTGATGTGAATACAGATGGCATTACAGCTGCAAAGTGGTTTGCCCTTCCAACATTTACTAACCCAACATTTGATGGCAAAGCAATCATTCTCTTCCTGCCTGTCGTTCTTGTATTGATTGCTGAAAATGTTGGTCACGTCAAGGCTGTTGCCTCAATGACAGGCAAAGATCTTGACGATCAAATGGGAACTGCCCTAATGGCAGATGGTGTTGCAACAACACTTGCAGGCTTTGGTGGAGGTTCAGGTACGACAACATATGCAGAGAACATTGGTGTAATGGCTGCAACTCGCGTGTACTCAACAGCTGCTTATTGGATTGCAGGTGTCGGTGCGATTGGACTTTCATTATCACCTAAGTTCGGTGCTGTGCTAAGTGCAACTCCAGTTGGAGCACTCGGTGGAGTTGGCGTAGCACTGTTTGGAATGATCGGTGTTGTTGGCGCGCGAATTTGGATCGAAGGAAAGGTTGATTTTGCGAACTCAACAAACCTTTTGATTGCTGGATCGGCGCTAATTATCGGTATTGCAGATATGTCATGGACTCGTGGTGATTACACATTCAATGGAATCATCAACGCTACCTTGGTTGCAATTCTTGGCTACCGAATTCTGCACTCGATTGCAGATGCACGAGGTAATAAGTAACATCTCTGAATGATCATTCCATCGCGGTTTCCTGAATACATCGTTGCCGCGATGGTCATCATCTTGGCGCCTGGCCCGAGCGTGTTGTTTGTCATCGCTCGGGCCATTGCGTGGGGTCGCGCAACTGCGGTATTTACCGTTGCTGGAAATGTAACTGGCGCTTTTTCCCTATCTGTCTTTGTCGCATTAGGTCTAGGCCCAGTTTTGGAACGATCTGAAATCGCATACGTTGCTGTTCAATGGGCCGGGGGTTTGTATTTAATTTACTTAGGAATTGAGGCAATCTGGAAACGCTCGCTTCAGGCCGCAGACATGGCCAATCAGGGAGATACCGCACCAAGTATTCGGCGATCTCTGCGCGATGGTTTTTGGGTCGGTGCCCTAAATCCCAAAGGTGTTGTTTTCTTCGCAGCTGTTTTACCGCAATTCATCGATCGCGATCGTGGAGGCGTCACCGCCCAGTTGATATTTTTAGGGGCAGTCTTTGCGATCTTGGCATTTTTTTCTGATGGTAGCTGGGGTGTTCTGGCAGGGACTGCACGTAATTGGCTTGCCACAGATTCCAAACGGCTAGAAAAATTGCGTGCAACAGGTGGAGCAATCATGATTCTTTTAGGAATACAGGTTTTGGTCTCTGCAATTGTCAGTGGCTGAGTACACAATTAGTTCATGATTAAACCAGCCAAGCCCGCCCGTGAAAATATCTCTCCTTCAGATCTAACCTTTGGTTTATCTACCTGCAAACGATGTTTATGGATTAAATATTGGTACAAGGTGACAATGCCTGGGGCGTTTCCGCTGGTCGGCACCATGGCAGCATTGCAGGAAGAGCATTTTCAAGGTGCTGACATGCCAACAATTGATCCCTCACTTCGCCCGGGGAAAGTAAGTAAATGGGGCGAATGGGTTAAGAGCAAGCCGCTAACAGTAAATGGTGCAGAAAGTCGCTGGAGAATTCTCGGTAAGTACGACCTTGTATCAACTAACGACGATGGAACTATCGGTCTAATTGATTGCAAGGTTTCAGATAGTCAACGCGACAGTGGTCAGTTCTACTCTCCTCAACTAGAGGCCTACGCCTATGCTTTAGAAAATCCTGCCGCGGGCAAGGCCCAATCTGTCGCATCCATGGGTTTACTAGTTTGGAAACCAACAACAGCAATTGGAAGCCATGCCAACGAATATGGCTTTGGGGTTATGCAAAAATATGTGCCGGTTGAACGAGATCAAGCAAACTTCTTGCGAGTAATTGGTGAGTTCATTGATGTTCTCGAAGGTGATCTGCCTGATGCCGGAAGTGAATGTCAAACCTGTACCTATTTAGTTGCGCGAAATGCTTTGGATTAATCCTCTTCTGTAATTTCGCCGAGCTTGACCTTCTTGGGTGCATAAATGTCAATGTATTCCTGGCCTGACATGGCATGTATTGCATTCATAATTTGATCAGTAACGTCTCGAAGGTGCTGCAAATCTGTTGAGTCACCATCAAAGTACATCGGTTCCCCAAAATGCATACCAACGCGTTTCACATTTGGAATAACTTTGCCAGTTGGTTGAATCTTGTCCGTGTTTGACATAGCAACCGGCACAACTGGTGCACCGGATTCAATGGCTAAACGGGCTATTCCGGTGCGGCCTTTATACAACCTGCCATCAGGTGATCTAGTTCCTTCTGGATAGATTCCGATGCAATTACCATCAGCTAAAACCTTCAAACCTGTTATCAATGCTGCTTCACTTCGTCGACCACCTGAACGATCAACGGGAACCTGACCAAGAGCAATAAAAGTAAGCTTCTTTAACAAACCTTTGGCACCAGGGGAAGTGAAGTATTCACTCTTTGCAAGAAAGGTAACTTTGCGAGGAACAACCAGCGGCATAAAAATAGAATCGCTAAATGAAAGATGGTTGGAGGCGATGATTACAGGTCCCTTAGATGGAACATGACGTAAACCACGAACCTTTGGTCGAAAAGCCAACATCAAAATTGGGGTCAGAAATGCCCGCAAGGTTCCATAGGGCAGGTTGTTGAGCACGGGACCAATTTAGTGGCTATTGACGACTATGACACTATCTGAGGGTGAGTAACGAGAAAAAAGGGCCAGATGGCTTTGATGAAGAGGAATTAATCCGCTCAGAGTTTGACTCCATCGTTTCAGGGCTCAATTTAGATCAATCATCGCCATCTACATTTCTTGATGATTTAGATCGGATTGATCAGGAAGGCTTTGTTCCTCCAAACCCAGCGCCGCAAACACCGCGTGGATTCATCTACTCAGCTCGAAACGCGATCAAGAAATGGTTTAACCGAAATCAGCGAGATGATGATGGTGCGACATTATGAGTAATTCTGGCTCCGAAAAATTTAGCTGGGGAATCTGTGGTCCCGGCGGAATTGCGCGAGCCTTTGCTCAAGATCTTACTTTAATGCAGGGTCATACAATCGGTGCAGTTGGTTCACGTTCACTAGAAAATGCACAAAAGTTTGCAACAACTTTTGGCGGTACTGCATATGGAAGCTACGAGGAACTTGTTGCTGATCCAACTATCGACGCGATTTATGTTGCCACACCTCATCCTGCACATCATGACAATGTGATTCTGGCATTAAACGCCGGTAAACCGGTTCTTTGCGAAAAACCTTTTTCAGTAAATGCAGTTCAGGCGCAATCCATGATTGATGCTGCAGCACGAAATGGTGTTGCTCTGATGGAAGCAATGTGGGCACGCTTCTTGCCTCATTATGCAAAGGTTCGAGAGATAGTTGACTCCGGGGTACTGGGGCCAATACTTTCAATTCATGCAGATCATGGGCAGCGTCTGGCCGATCAAGGCATTGTCCGATTAATTGAACCAGATTTGGCAGGGGGTGCATTACTAGATCTCGGAATTTATCCAGTCTCTTTTGCGCACATGATTTTGGGAACGCCGGCACATATAACATCACAGGCAGTTATGACCGATAAAGGTGTTGATGCTCAAACTTCGATGATCTTTACTTATGAAAATGGCGCACAAGCTGTCCTTACAACAACAATGATTGAGCAAACACCATGTCGAGCCGTTGTTGCTGGTTTAAATGGTTGGCTCGAAATTGATCGCACTTTCTATAACCCGGCGGCCATGCGGGTGGTTTTAAATGATGGATCCACTACCGAATATCCAAATAATTACAACGGACATGGATTACGTGAACAAGCTGAAACTTTTAAGCAGCTTGTCAGATCTAGAAAACTTGAATCGGAAATCCTTACCTGGAAAGCGACCGTAGAGATCATGAAAACTTTGGACACAGTCCGCGAACAGATCGGCCTTAAATACCCTTTTGAAAACTAGACGCGAGCTAAATCAGCAACACCGACAAGGCCTGCTTCGTTACCCAACTGTGCAGCAATTAGTTGTGGGTAAGGATGCTTGCCGGCAAAAGGCATAGTGCGTTCAAGTGCCTCACGTGTCGGCTTCAGCAAAATTTCACCAGCATCAATTACTCCCCCGCCAATTACGACACAGGCGGGATCTAACAAAACAGACAGGGAAGCAATTCCTGCCCCAAGCCATTGTCCAGTTGTATTAAACGCTGCAAGTGCCACTGGATCACCATCACGAGCCGCATCGGTTATTGCTTGGCCAGTTAAGCCCGCCACCGTTCCATCACCTCGTGACAAAAGATTTCGCGCTATTTCGGGGCTGGCATTAATTGCTTCACGTGCGTGACGAAGCAATGCATTTCCAGATGCATATTGTTCAAAACAACCTCTAGCTCCGCAGCCACATAAATGTCCGTCAGGAACAACACGCAAATGTCCAAACTCTGCTGCGATTCCAAAAGCTCCGCGATAAAGCGAACCATTGACAACAATTCCGCCACCGATTCCTGTGCCAACGGTAAGCATCATCATGTGGTTTTGATTTCGTCCCGCGCCAAACTTTGCTTCACCCCAGGCTGCAGCGTTGGCATCATTTTCAATAACAACGGGTAGGCCGATTTGGGCTGTTAACTCTGCATCTAAATCGACGCCGTTCCAGTCAGCAATATTTGGAGTTGCGAGCATTGTCTTGCGGTCTGATGAAACAAATCCAGCTGCAGAAACGCCAACAGAAGTTACTTCAAACTTTTCCATCAACTCTTTGGCGGTATCGGCAATTGTACGCGTAAGTTCTGCCCCACCTTGACGTGGAGTTTCTTTTCTGGCGGTTGCGAGAATTTTTCCATGCTCATCAACAACGCCACCAAGAACTTTGGTGCCTCCTACATCAATGCCGATCGTGTTACCCATCTAATGTTTAGGCTTCGAGATATGACTTCAATTGAGCAAGTGCGGCGTCAATAGTTGCCTTCTCTGCTTTCTGGCGCATCATTGCCGGTACAGGCATTGACAACTCAACACCAAGTTCGTAAGTGACTTCGGTTGTGTCTTCATCAACTGCCACAATTGTGTACGCCCCGTCCATACTGGTCAGTAGGTCGGCTTCGTCTAGCGAAAAGAGAAGTTTGTTGGGAGCCTGGCTCCAGTCGTAATCAAGGGTTGGACGATCCTTCATCATGCCCGCGTCAATGCTCATCTTTACCTTAGTAATGCGTCCCTGATCATCGCGTGCCAAAGCTTCTGCGCTCTTGATCTGTGAGGACCACTCTGGATACTTGTCTAATTCGAAAAGCGCCTTTTGAACACGGTCAATCGGAGCATCGATGGATATTAACGATTTGCTGAGATCAGTCATGGCGCAAGGCTACCCTCTTCCCCTTTTATCCGCCTCCACGCTAGCGTTCCCCCATGAATGAAATCTCAATCCCTCCTTTAGTTCCCGCAGCTACTGCCGGAAACCTCACAAATCTGATCGCTGAACGCGCCTGGTTTGAACCAGAGCGCATCATCATGTCTCGCCCATTGGGCGAGGGATGGCAACCTGTAACCGCGCGCGAAGTTGAAGAAGAAATTCGCGCAACTGCCAAAGGCTTGATTGCAGCCGGCGTGCAAATTGGCGATCGCGTTGCCATCATGGCGCGCACACGTTACGAGTGGACCATTCTAGATTTTGCGACTTGGTTTGCCGGCGGTGTCGTTGTTCCAATTTATGACACATCATCTGCAGAACAGATTGATTGGATTCTAAACGATTCACATTCAGTAGCAATTATTGTTGAGACTCCTGCACTTGCTGAACTGGTAAAGACAGTGCAGCCATCTCATACACGTCACATGTGGACCATGACTGAAGATGTTCTAACAGTTTTGCGTGAAGCTGGAAAGCACATCGGAGATGATGAAATTGATCGTCGCCGTAATGCAGTTACTCCAGCATCACTTGCAACTCTTATCTACACATCTGGAACCACTGGTAAGCCAAAGGGTGTTCAGTTAACGCATGCCAACTTCCTTTCAGAGTGTGGCAATGTTGTTCAAGGTGCAAGTGAACTCTTCTTGAAGCCTGGCGGATCAACTTTGTTGTTCCTCCCAGTTGCGCACGTCTTTGGTCGCATGGTTCAAATTGGTGCAATTTCTTCAGGATTACACATGGCACATTGCAGCGATCCTGTTGGTCGCTTACCGATGGATCTCGCATCATTTAAGCCAACATTTGTGTTGGCTGTTCCACGTATCTTTGAAAAGATTTATAACGGCGCTGAAGCTAAGGCAGAAGCTGCAGGAAAGGGAGATATCTTCCGCAAGGCTGCTGCTGTTGCAATTGCATACTCTGAAGCACTTGATAAGAAGAAGGTTTCGCCAATTCTTAAGCTCAAGCACGGTCTATTCGATAAATTGGTGTACAGCAAGATTCGTGCAGGAATGGGTGGACGCGTAGAAGCTGCGATCTCAGGAGGCGCACCACTTGGTGCCCGTCTTGGCCACTTCTATCGTGGTGCGGGTGTTACCGTTCTTGAAGGATATGGTTTAACGGAAACAACTGCGGGTGCGACCCTCAACCTAGTGGGAGCCCAACGCGTTGGTTCTGTTGGACGACCAATTCCAGGAACTTCAGTAAAGATTGCAGAAGATGGTGAAGTACTTCTACGTGGCCCAATCGTCATGGAAGGTTACTGGCAGAATCCAGCAGCAAATGATGAAGTATTTGATTCAGAGCGCTGGTTTAAATCTGGCGACTTAGGAAAACTCGATGAAGATGGGTTTCTTTATATTGTTGGTCGCAAGAAGGAACTTATTGTTACTGCGGGTGGAAAGAATGTTGCACCTGCTGTTCTTGAGGATCGACTACGCGCACATCCATTGGTAAGTCAGTGCATGGTAGTTGGAGATAACCAACCATTTATTGCAGCTCTTGTAACTCTTGATCCAGATGCACTTAAGGGTTGGGTGGCAAATAACAAAAAGGATGGCGCATCAATTGGTGACTTGGTAAATGATCCAGATCTGATTGCAGTCATTCAGACCGCAGTTGATGAAGCCAATAAGGCTGTCAGTAAGGCTGAGTCAATTCGTAAGTTCACGCTACTTTCAACCGACTTCACAATTGCTGCTGGCCACTTAACCGCCAAGCTTTCAGTGAAGCGACATGTTGTTGCAAAGGAGTTTGCGAAAGAAATTGACGCATTGTTCGCAAAGTGAGCAATGAGCGGGTAACCCTCGCACAGGAACTCCACGATGGAATCGCCCAGGACTTAGTTGTCCTGGGCTTTTCCATTGATCGGGCAATTTCTATTTGCAACGAAGATGAACTTAGGGATTCGCTGCGGCAGATCAGATTTACGACTACTGAATTAATCGAAAAAGTCCGGCTACAAATGCACGAGTTACGAAATTCAGAACCCCTTGTGGTGCCGACTGTGCAGGTGGACACAATGTTTGAAACATTAAGGATTGTGCAAGAAGTGTTGCGCAATATCGAAAAACATTCCGGTGCTTCCTATTGTGACATTCAAATTACTGATGATGGACACGGCGGGGTTTCAAACAAAGTCGGATCCTTTGGCCTAGCTGTCATACAAGAACGCGTCCATAAACTCAATGGGGAAATCACCATTGCCTCAGATTCCGAAGGCACCAGAATTGGAGTACGAATCCCATTGGATAGGTGATGACGCGACTACTAATCATTGATGACCACGCCGTAGTCCGTCAGGGCCTAGTTCAAGCTCTCAAAGACAATGGGTTTGCTTCAATTGAAACTGCCGCCAGCCTGGCAGAAGCCCGATCTAAAGTCGCGGCCTTTAATCCTGAAGCAATCATTGTTGATCTCAATCTTCCGGATGGTTCTGGTTTAGAAATAGTTCAGTGGGTTCGTAAACTTTCGGCAGAAATCGCAATCATTGTTCTTTCACTAAATGATCCAGCTCAGTTTATAAGGATCGCTCGTAATTCAGGAGCTAACGCTTATCTATCCAAGAGCCAATCAATGCAAGAAATCATCTCTTCTGTCACCTTTGCACTTTCTAACCCAGGCTCATTTACAAGTGCGCTTACTTCCGACCAACATCGGGATTTTGATTTAACGCCTAGAGAAATTGAAGTTCTTCATTTGTTGGCCGAAGGAGCAAGTAATTCTGATATTTCTGGACAGCTCTACGTAAGTATTTCTACTGTAAAGACCCACATATCTTCAGTTATGAGAAAGCTTCAGTGCACCAACCGCACAGCTGCAGCCAAAATTGCACGAGATAACGGTTTCTTACTGTAAAAGTTTATTGAATCGCTGGGACCAAATTTCCCAACGCCAATTTTTGATAATCCATTCTCGGCCAGCGGTACCCATAGCTTTTGCACCATCAACATCATTAAGCAGTCTGATCACAGCAGCTGCGATTTCTTCATTGTTTTCGCCATCCACAACAAAACCAGTTACGCCATCTAGCACCGCATCAGGTGCTCCCCCGGATGAACCCGCGATGACCGGTAAACCACACGCACTAGCTTCTAGGTAAACGATTCCCAAACCTTCAACCTCTAAACCAAAAAATCTGGAACGTGAAGGCATCGCAAAGATATCCCCCGCGCAAATGTATTGAGGTAACTGGGCATACTGAATTCTTCCAATAAAACTGACATGGTCATTTAAGTTATGGCGCGCCACTAACTTCTTTAGGTGTGGAAGGTATGGCCCCTGACCAACCATCAAAACATGTGCATCTGGAACGCTCTTAAGTATTTCGGGCAAAGCTTGGATTAAGTGATCCTGACCTTTTCGATGCACCAAGCGCCCTACTGAAACTATGACTTGCTTATTTTCTAACTTCAGTTCTTTACGCAACTCAGTTGAATCTTGTGGACAAAAATGATCGACATCAATGCCGGGCGCAATCTTTACCATTTGCTGGGCCGCTGTCTTAGAAAGGGAGCGCGAGATAGCGCGCTGTGTGAACTCTCCTAAAAATGTCAACGAATCAATGGTCGAGCCGATTCGGCGCATTGCAAGGGTGAATGGAAACACCTTTGCCCACCAGACTTCATGACCATGAGTCAATGCAACTGTTTTTCTAATCCCGGCTCGCTTCATTGATGCAGACAGCAATCCCAAAGGCGCAGCTGCGCCAAATGCAGCCACCTGAATATTTGACTGCTTAATTATCCGTGACAGGTTTCGTGCCACTCGAGGAGTTGGTAACAAAATTGAAGCTCGATCACGAATAACCGTGACTCCATAATCAGCTTTCCATGCTTTGTCGTAATCTTCTGAACCGCTTTGCGCCGATGTGTAAACAATTGTTTGACCAAAGGGTCTTCTTTCAATCAGACCAATTACAAAGGTTTCAATTCCACCTGCACGTGGACCAAAGTCGTTAGTTACGAAGAGAACTGGACTAGAAACGACGAGCTCCAACCAAAGGTTTTCTTCCAAGCGATCCGCTAGGTGCAACCTTTACACGTGAACCTTTTCGCGGAGCATGCACCATCTTTCCGCCACCCAAGTAGATAGAAACATGTGAAACCGGACGACCATAGAACAAGAGGTCTCCTGGCTTCAAAGCGTTCAGGGAAACTTTTTTGCCAAGTCGAGATTGTGCTGCAGATGAGTGTGGAAGTGAAACGCCAGCTGTCTTATAGGCACGCATTGTTAGCCCGGAACAATCCCAAGTAGTCATTCCAGCTGCGCCGAAAACGTACCTATCGCCAATTTGTGCAAGGGCGTATTTAATTGCGATTCCGGCTCGTCCCGAAATTCCTGATGCACTCTTGGCGGCTTTAAGGGAAGAAGCTTGATCGGCATCTTCTTCTTCCTCGGCCAACCGTGCTAAACGCTCACGTTCTGCTTTGGTTAGCTTTGACAGTAATTTTTCTGCTTCAGCTAACTTCTTTTGCGCTAGCGCGGACTGGGCGGTCAATTTCTTTTGGGCGGCAGCTACCAGGGCTAGCTTGTCGTTTACGGTCAAGGTAGTTGCATTTAATCTCTGCTGCGCCGTTTCAAACTTTCGAAGTTGGGCAGATTTGCGTCGGGTAAGGGCATCTAAGGCACCAGCTGAGGATAAGTACAGGGCTGGGTCGGATGAAAATAGGAGTTCAAAGCTCTGACCAAAACCACCTGACTTGTATTGCTCAATTGCAATCGTGCCCAAAGATTTTTGAAGGGCGGAAACGGTTTGTCCTTGAATCTCGGCCTTGGCTTTAATGCCATTAAGGGTTTTAGTTAAGGCGGCTAGTTTTACCTTGGCCTCTTGTGCGCCTTCAGCCGCCGCGGTTGCATCTTCTTCGAGTTGGCGGATCTTGGCTTGCACCTGCGCCAAAGTTTGCGCGCCTGATGCACTAACCGGCGCTAAGACACCAGCCATAACCGCAAGTGCGGTCAGAATGCGCAGCCAGAAAGACATAGGGACAAGGCTAACCGCGCCTATACCCACCTCTCAACCTCAACAAGGCTTATTCGCCTGTGAATTTGAGTGGGGATCAGGCTGTACGAGCGTTAAATTGCAGAGGCGGTGTCAGGCCGCTCTCAGCAAGCACGGTGAGCGCACCTACAGTCTCGTCGCTGATCTGTGAGGTGTTATCCAGAAAGAAGGACACCACACAGGTATTGCATGCGATGGCGGCCATGGTGCAGGTAGAACAATCAATGATCATGCAACAAAGGTACAGAGAGCCACTGACAAGAATTAGAACAGGTGAGCAATACTTGGGCTTGTGAGCGTCGTTGCAACCTTGGTAGTCGGTAGCGATGGCTCAACTTCTAAAGAAAGCAGATCTGCTGGAATCAGTTCACCGGAGGATCGCCAAGCTTTCCTTAAGCGGCGACGAGAAGTAGATGTCATTATCGTTGGTGGAAACACCGCCCGTCACGAGCCGTACAACCGAACACCAGTCCCCCTGGTCGTGATTTCTAGATCACTTGTAAACCCAGTTCAGGGTAATCACTTGGCTTTGTTCTGGAACTGCTCGCCAGTTATGGCGGTTGAAAAAGCTCGTTCATTGTTTGGTGAAAAGATTTTGATTGAAGGCGGCATTTCGATGATTAATGAGTTGCTAGCACACAAGAAAATAGACCAGCTAGAACTTAGCGTCACGCCTGCCACAGGGGGCGAGCACATGATTGACATTAATCAGCTCCTGGCACATTTCTCACACATAGATAAACGAGAAGAGTCAGGAACTATTTTTTATTCAGCTCGCAATTAAAATGCTGAGATTAATGAAACGCCAGTAACTGCTAAACCAATTCCCACATATTGAACTTTATGCAGCCTTTCATTTAAGAACTTGAAAGCCAAAAGTGCGGTAGCAATTGGGTAAAGCGAGCCAAAAACCATGGCAACTGAGACAAGCCCTTTAGTCGTTGCAACGCCCAGCAAAAGATTAGCTAGGAAATCTGCAGCTCCAATAAAAATCAGGATCGGAAGATCTCTCTTTGAAAACTTGCCAGTAGTTCTAAACTTGAGAGCAAGAGAAATGGTCACAAAGAAAGTTGCGCAACGCATCGACACCATCGTAAGCAATGCGCTTTCCTGTGAACCAATAGATATAAAAGTTAGTGACATTCCAAAACCTGCAGCAGCACCTAACGCCAATAACAAAGGTTTGATCGGCAAACCATTTGAGAGTTCAGGCCCGCTTGCGCAAAAAACTCCCACTAATGCAATCACAATACCCATTGATGCGATCATGGAAAGTTTGTCGCCAGTGACAATTGCATACACCAAGGGAATAACTGCGCTCATAGAACTTATTGGAGCGACAACACCCATACGCCCAGTAGCTAAGCCTTCATATAAACAAGCTAAGCCGATGTAACCAAATAATCCCGCTAGCGCTCCTGACAAAACATACCCATTCATGCCAAAGGCTTGTCCATACAGATCCCCTGAGACAAGAACAATCAGCAATCCAACTATCAGTCCGAAAACCTGGGATAAACCTAGGACGGCAAATGGATGATGCATTTTGCTAAGACGTCCTGCAAAAAAGTCAGCCGTTCCCCAGAGCGCACTTGATAGAAGTGCCAAGATTGATGCCATGTAAGCAAGGTTACCGCCCTGCCTCCCAAGAATCAGGCTATGCCATCTTTATTCTAAGTCAGTGGATGCAAATGGTTTCGAGCGTTTAATTGACCATTTACGCACCATAACTCCTCGAGCAGAGTTAACTTTGACCGAGGTTCCTGCACCTCAAAAGTTAGCTACCTTTTCTTTCGCATTCTCGGTTGATGTTTCAAATGGGCTTCTGGGTGAGCAAGAGGATGAAATTGCTAATGGCCGTTTTGTTTTACTTCACGAACCAGGTGGCCAAGCCACATGGGATGGTGAATTTCGTTGTGTAACTTTCGTTAGCGCCGATGTTGACCCGATTATGCAAGAAGATCCGCTGCTTCCAGAAGTCGGCTGGAGTTGGTTTCTTGAATCGCTTGAATCAAACAACTGCACATACAATTCCCCAAGTGGAACAGTCACTAGAGTAAGCAGCGCTTCTTTTGGGAAATTATCTCCTCGAAACAACGAAACTGAAATTGAAATTCGTGCGTCGTGGTCCCCTATTGTTCAAGACCCAAAAGAGATCATTGATCACATTCACAGTTGGTGCAATTTGATTTCAGAGATCGCAGGTCTGCCACCGATGCCTGACGGAGTTTCGGCAATTTCTTCTTCGCGCAGGCGCTAGGTATGAGTGAAGAGATAGTTGCAGTTCCACTTTTGCAACCAAGTGCTGGTACTCCCGAATTAATAAACACTGAGGATTCCTTTCGGCAAGCACTTCAAGAATTAGCCAAAGGCTCTGGGCCTTTTGCTGTCGATGCCGAACGTGCCTCAGGATTTAGATACAGCGCAAGAGCTTATTTGATTCAGATAAAGAGGACTGATGGTGGGTTGCATTTAATTGATCCAATCCCATTTGGTCCGGGCCATGAATTGTTCACCGAACTTAACGATCTTCTCAATACCGACGAAGTCATTCTTCATGCAAGTACCCAAGATTTACCATGTCTGCGCGAACTTGGGATCAACCCGGCACGGCTTTTTGATACTGAATTAGCCGGAAGAATCGCTGGTTTACCCCGAGTTGGTCTGGGGCCATTGCTTGAATCCTTAATGGGAGTGCTACTTGCGAAAGAACACAGCGCTGCGGATTGGTCTGCTCGGCCTTTGCCAAAAGAATGGCTAACGTACGCCGCACTTGATGTTGAGCTTTTGATTGAACTTCGCAATCACATGTACTCAATTCTAGAAGATGCAAAAAAGCTACCTTGGGCACTTGAAGAATTTGCTTCTATTCTGCAAGCCCCGGCAGCACCGGCCCGCGTTGATCCTTGGCGAAGAACATCAGGTATGCACAAGATTAAAAGACGCGATCAGTTGGCGGTAATAAAATCATTATGGATAGCGCGAGACCAGGTTGCCGCCCAACAAGATATTGCACCCGGAAAATTACTGAATGACACGGCAATTGTAGAACTCGCAATAGCGGTGCCTACAAGTAAGAAAGAGTTTGAAAAATGCTTACGACCACTTGGTCTTCGAGCTCGCTGGCTAGAAAACCTACAGTTGTGGTTGGACTCTATTGCTATTGCTATGGCATTACCCGATGATCAATGGCCAGCGATGCGCACAAATACCGACACTTTGCCTCCAATAAAATTGTGGCGTGACAAGTTTCCAGAAAAATATGCTCCCTTGTCTCACGCTCGTGCGGCTATCGAGTTAATTGCGCAGGAGAATCAGATCCCCGTAGAAAACTTAGTTACACCAGAACATGTGCGACGGATTTGCTGGAAGCCGCCAGTTGGCGCAACTTTGACTTTGTCAGTCGCGGCGGTTGAAAATGCTTTAACTGAGCTCGGAGCCAGACAATGGCAGATTGATCTGGTGGCACCTGCCGTGGCAGCCGCCTTACTTGAGCGTGAACCCATCCCTGTAGAAGTTGTAGAAACGGTGACCGAAGAGGCTTAACGAGGTACTGTCACAAAGTCATACTCATGAGTAACATATGGCTCATACCTAGAAACGCCTGACCTAGAGAAGGAAGCGCCATGTCTCGCACTGTTGTTCTCGTTGATGCCGTCCGCACGCCATTTGGAAAAGCCGGAGGAATGTACGCCGGTACTCGCGCTGATGATCTAATGGTTCGAGCTATTCGCGGATTGTTGGAGCGCAACCCAAAAATTGATCCTGCATCAATCGAAGATGTTGCTATTGCTGCAGCTACGCAAACTGGAGATCAAGGAATGAACATTGGTCGAAGCGCTGCATTGTTATCAGGTTTACCGAACACAGTTCCCGGCTATTCCATCGATCGTTGGTGTGCCGGTGCGTTAACTGCCGTCACAACAATTGCGGGTGCGATTGCAATGGGAACAAATGAAATTGCGATTGCTGGCGGAGTTGAACATATGGGTAACCATCCAATGGGTGAAGGAATGGATCCAAACCCACGCTATCTTGCCGAACGAATTGTTGAGCAGGACGCACTTGCAATGGGTGCAACAGCAGAGCGTTTGCATGATCGCTTTCCACAATTAACCAAGGAACGCGCAGATCGCTACGCCATGAATTCGCAAGTTAAAACTGCAAAGGCCTATGCTGATGGAAAAATCCAACGAGATTTGATTCCGACAGCTGCTCGAAATGCAGAATTAGGATGGACAGTTGCAACCGCCGATGAAGCACCACGTCCGCAAACTACAATGGAAGGTCTTGCCGGATTAAAGACTCCATTCCGTCCTGCAGGTCGTGTAACTCCTGGTAACTCATCTGGACTAAATGACGGAGCTACCGCTGCGTTGCTTGCAAGCGAAGAGAAAGCGCTAGAACTTGGTTTAACGATAAAGGCGAAAATGGTTACCTATGCCTTTGCCGGAGTCGAGCCAGAAATCATGGGCTACGGACCTGTGCCATCAACGATTAAAGCGCTCAAGCAAGCTGGGCTGAAAATTGAAGATATTGGTGCGTTCGAAATTAATGAAGCATTTGCGGTTCAAGTTATTGCTTTCTTGGATCACTTTGGAATTGCCGATGATGATCCTCGAGTAAATCCCTATGGTGGCGCAATTGCAGTTGGACATCCACTTGCATCATCTGGTGTGCGTTTGATGCTTAATCTTGCGCGAACCTTTGAATCACACCCTGAAGTTCAGTATGGAATAACAACAATGTGTATCGGTCTAGGCATGGGTGGAACAGTTATCTGGGAAAACCCTAACTTTAAGGGAGCTAAGTAATCATGAGCGCAGATATCACACTTCCAGCTGGGGCACCCGAAGAAGTTGTTACCAATGCATTAGTTCGAGAGCTCGATCTTTCTGCTTTCGGCGGCAAAGGTGTGATGGCTTTGATTACCTTAGATAACGGACATGATCACAATCGACCAAATACTTTTGGTCCGCAATCAGTAAAAGCACTTGATGCAGCAATTACTGATGCAATCGGTCGTAACCCTACAGCGATTGCAATTACAGGAAAGCCATTTATTTTTGCTGCTGGCGCAGATCTTTCTGCACTTTCATTTTTAAATGATCGCAGTCAATCACTTGCAATCGGCAAACTAGGTCATGATGTTTTCCGCCGGCTAGGTGAGTCAAAGATTCCTACCTTTGCATTTATCAACGGATTAGCACTTGGTGGTGGTCTTGAAGTTGGACTTCACTGCCACTACCGCACAGTCGCGTCAACGGCATTTACCGCTCTGCCTGAAGTTTTCCTAGGATTGGTTCCAGGATGGGGTGGTGCAACAATTTTGCCTAAGCTAATTGGTCCAGAGCGCGCAGTTCAAGTAATCATGCTTAACGCACTCAACAACAACACCATGATGAAAGCCAAAGATGCGTTAAAGCTTGGCGTCGTTGATGCCATGTTTGAGCCAGCAGATTTCCTGGAGCGTTCTATTGGTTTTGCTGTTGGAATCCTAAATGGAACAACAAAAATTGAACGTGCTGATTACAGCAACGATCCTGCATGGGAAAGCGCCCTTGCAACCGGTAAAGCCGCAGCGTTAAAGAAGTATGGCGGTGCCACCATTGCCTCTCCTATGAAAGCACTTGAACTGATTGCAGCGGCCAAGAACAACACCCTGAGTGAAGGTTTTGATGCCGAAGATCAAGTCCTAGCTGATTTAACAATGTCTGATCCGCTTCGCTCTTCGCTCTATGCTTTTAATTTGATTCAGAAAAAGCGCAAAAAGGTTGAAGGTGCACCAAAGCCGGCATTGGCCCGCAAAGTAACTAAGGTCGGAGTTGTTGGTGCCGGCTTAATGGCATCCCAGTTGGCACTACTTTTGGTGCGAAACCTAAAGTGCCCAGTTGTCATGACAGATATTGATCAAGCACGCGCCGACAAGGGCGTGGCCTGGGTAAGAAATGAACTTGCTAAGTTGGTTGAAAAGAAGCGCATGAGTCCAGAATCGGCTGGACGCCTATCACTTCTAGTCTCAGGTTCAGCAGATCAATCAGTCTTTGCCGGCTGTGACTTCATTATCGAAGCGATTTTCGAAGAACTTTCTCTGAAGCAAGAGCTATTTAAAAAGCTTGAAACCATTGTTTCACCCGAATGTGTTCTTGCCACAAATACTTCTTCGCTATCGGTTGAACGCATGACTGAAGGTTTAAAGAACCCAGAGCGTGTTGTAGGTTTTCACTTCTTTAATCCAGTAGCCGTTATGCCTTTGCTTGAAGTTGCTCGCACATCTACAACAGATGATGCAACTACAGCAACTGCTATTGCTGTTGGTAAAGAGCTCAAGAAGACCATGATCATTTGTAAGGATGCGCCTGGCTTTGTCGTAAATCGCTTGCTCACTCGTTTCATGGGTGAAGTCACCGATGCTGTCGATGAGGGAACTTCACCTGAAGTAGCCGATGCAGCGATGATGGAGATCGGTTTCCCAATGTCTCCGTTCCAGTTGTTGGATCTAGTAGGCCCCGGTGTTGCACTACATGTGTCAGAAACTTTGCACAACAACCTAGGGCCTCGCTATCGAATCTCACCGACCATGCAACGAATGGTGAAAGAAGGAGTTCGCAATTTCTACGTCAAGGATGACAGTGGCGCAGTTTCTGCGAATCCGGCAGCGCTAGCATTGATTGAAAAGGGAACAACTCCATCGACTGCTGAACAGGTGCGCTCACGTGCACTTAAGGCTTTGGCTGAAGAAGCTCGCATGATGCTAGATGAAGGGGTTGTTACAACTCCTGCAGAGATTGATCTTTGCATGTTGATGGGTGCCGGCTGGCCAATGCATCTGGGTGGAATCTTGCCGTACTTGGATCGTGAAGGAATTAGCGAAGCTGTAACAGGTAAGCGTTTCCATGAAAAGGGCGTTGCTTCACTTCCCTAAATCTAAGAAATCCATCCTGCAATCTGTTGCACTATCGCAGCAGGCGTGATTTCTAGATCGTGCAAAATTTCATTGCGCTTTGAGTGCTCGATGAATTCAAGTGGTATGCCAATTGAATGCACGATGCGATTGCTGCCTTGTTGACCCAACGCCTCAGAAATCGTGCTTGCTATTCCGGCGTGCTTAATTCCATCCTCCATCACAACAATGGTGTCGTATTCGGCGCATAACGCGGTGACATTGCTGGAGATTGGCTTGACCCACAATGGATCGATCACTGTAATTTCGATTGATTGTTGATGCGCAAGTTGGGCAACCTCTAAAGCCATAGCAGCCATCGAGCCCACACTGATTACAAGAACTTGTTTGCTTTGGCCGCGATGTAGGACATCAATACCTGAAACTCTTTCCAGCGCGGGAATATCGGTTGGGATTGCACCCTTTGGGAAACGAATCATTGATGGTGCATTATGGATTGCAATGCACTGTCGCAACAATTCCTTAAGCCGCGCACCGTCTCGTGGTGCGCCAACATGCATGTGAGGAACTATGCCGGTTAAGGCAAGATCCCAGATTCCGTGGTGAGAAGGGCCATCATCTCCTGTGATTCCGGCACGATCTAACACAAATGTTACGCCGGCATTATGCAGCGCAACATCTAAGAGCAATTGATCAAAAGCGCGATTTAAGAATGTGGAGTAAATAGCAATAACTGGGTGAACACCTGCGTAGGCTAAACCTGCTGCACTGGTAACCGCGTGCTGTTCTGCAATTCCAACATCAATGGTTCGGTCAGGATATTTCGCTGCGAACTTATCCAATCCGGTAGGACCAAGCATTGCAGCAGTGATTGCAACAACATCAGGATTTTCTGAACCGATTTGAGTGATCTCATCAGAGAACACATTGGTCCAAGAAGTCGCCGAGGCTTTTAGTGGCTTTCCAGTTGCCGGATCCACAATTCCAACGGCATGGAACTTTTCAGCCATATCTTCAAGAGCTGGTTTATAGCCACGGCCCTTTTCAGTAATTGCATGAACAATTACTGGCGAACCAAACTCTTTGGCCATCTGAAGTGTCTTTTCCATAGCTTCAATGTCGTGACCATCGATTGGACCTAGGTATTTAAATCCAAGATCTTCAAACATACCTTGGGGTGCAAGCATGTCTTTCATGCCCTTCTTAATTCCATGCAAAGTTCCGTATACGTACTTTCCTACCAAAGGCGTATTGTGCAGCATTCTTTTACCGCGGCTAAGAATGCGCTCATACTCTTTACTGGCTCGCAAAGTAGTCAGGTAAGTAGCTAATCCACCAATAGTTGGCGAATAAGAACGCTCATTATCGTTAACGACAATCACCAGATTTCTATCTGACTCTGGGGAAAGGTTGTTAAGGGCTTCCCAGGACATTCCACCAGTTAATGCGCCATCTCCGACCACCGCCACAACGTGGCGATCGGGTTGCCCCGTTAATGAAAACCCGCGAGAAACTCCATCGGCCCATGAAAGGGCTGTTGATGCATGGGAATTTTCTATGACGTCGTGATCGCTTTCGCGACGATTGGGATAACCCGAAATTCCGTCGCGTTGACGCAAAAGATCGAACTGATCTGCTCGACCGGTCAGGATTTTGTGTACATAGGATTGATGCCCAGTATCAAAGAGAACAATGTCTCGCGGAGATTGAAAAACCCTATGTATTGCGATAGTTAATTCAACAACTCCAAGATTTGGTCCAAGGTGTCCCCCTGTACGCGAAACCTTTTCAATCAGAAATTCACGTATATCGGCAGCCAATTCATTTAGTTGATCATGGCTCATCGCCCGAAGTTCATCTGGCGATTTAATATTGATTTTCATCGTAAGTGAGTAAGAAGTTACTCAGCCAACAATGATCGAAGAACGTACTGCATGATTCCGCCATGACGGTAATAATCAGCCTCACCTGGTGTATCGATACGAACTTTTGCGGTGAAACTCTTATCCCCTGCAGTTACCTTGAGTTCCTTTGGAACGCCTCCGCTATTGAGCGCAGTGATTCCACTAATTGCAAAAACTTCGGTTCCATCTAAACCAAGAGTCGCTGCTGTTTCGCCATCCTTAAACTGCAGAGGCAGCACGCCCATTCCAATCAAATTGGAACGGTGAATACGCTCAAAGCTTTCGGCAATTACTGCGCGCACACCAAGTAATGCGGTTCCCTTGGCTGCCCAGTCACGTGAAGATCCTGATCCGTACTCTTTACCGGCCAAGATAACTAGCGGAACACCAGCGGCTTGATATGCAACTGATGCATCATAAATCGTGGTTTGCTCGCCGTTAGCTAAGAAGTTACGAGTAAAGCCACCCTCAACTCCATTAAGCAACATGTTCTTCAGACGAATATTTGCAAAGGTTCCGCGAATCATTACTTCATGGTTACCTCTACGTGAGCCGTAAGAATTGAAATCAGCACGTTCGATTCCATGCTCAGCTAAATACTTACCTGCAGGTGAGTCAGCTTTGATGTTACCTGCAGGAGAAATGTGGTCTGTTGTAACAGAATCGCCAAGGACCGCCAAAACTCTTGCACCCGAAATATCGGTTACCGGTGTTGGGTTCTTAGGCATGCCTTCAAAGTAAGGGGGTTTGCGAACATAAGTTGATTTTTCATCCCATTCGAAAACTTTGCCAGTAGGAGTTGCAAGTGACTTCCAGCGATGATCGCCTTCAAAAACGGTTGCGTAATCCTTGGTAAACATTTCAGATGAAATTGAAGAATCAATAACGCTTTGAATTTCTTGTGGAGTTGGCCAAATATCCTTGAGGTAAACATCATTTCCGGCTGAATCCTTGCCCAAGGAGTCTTTCTCAAAATCATGATCCATCGTTCCGGCAATTGCATATGCCACAACTAGTGGAGGTGATGCCAAATAGTTCATTTTTACATCCGGGCTGATTCGGCCTTCAAAGTTACGGTTACCAGATAAAACCGCGGTTACTGCTAAATCTGATTCATTAATCGCTTTGCTAATCTCAACAGGAAGCGGGCCAGAATTTCCAATACACGTCACGCAACCATAGCCAACAAGGTTAAATCCCAGAGCTTCCATGTACTTGGTTAAGTCTGCGCGATCGTAGTAATCAGTGACAACCTTTGAACCAGGCGCTAAAGTCGTCTTAACCCACGGTTTGGACTTAAGACCTTTTTCTACCGCTTTCTTTGCGAGCAAAGCTGCACCAATCATCACTGAAGGGTTCGAAGTATTGGTGCAAGAGGTGATCGAAGCAATGACCACATCACCATTTTTAACACGAGTTGTACCCGCTGGTACTTCTGCCTTATTGGTTTTTTCACCAAAGTAGCTAGGAACAATCTTTTCGTATGCACTCTTTGAATCACTTAAGGAGATTCGATCTTGCGGACGCTTTGGACCAGAAATTGATGGAACTACAGTTGAAAGATCAAGTTCTACAACTTGTGAGAAACGTGGTTCAACTGAAGGGTCATGCCACATTCCCTGCGCCTTGGCATACTTTTCAACTAAAGCAACTTGTTCATCACTTCGACCAGTTAGACGCAAGTAACGAAGGGTTTCTTCATCAATTGGGAAGATCGCACAGGTTGAACCGTATTCCGGGCTCATGTTTCCGATTGTTGTTCGATTTGCCATGGGAACAGAAGTCACGCCGGTTCCAAAGAACTCGACAAACTTGCCTACAACACCGACCTTACGCAGAATTTCAGTGATCGTTAGCGCCATGTCTGTTGCCGTAGTTCCCAATGGAAGTTCCCCGGTCAACTTGAAGCCGACTACACGTGGAATCAACATTGAAACCGGTTGGCCAAGGAGTGCGGCCTCTGCTTCGATACCGCCAACACCCCAGCCAAGGACTCCGAGTCCGTTGACCATGGTTGTGTGGGAATCAGTTCCGACAACAGTGTCTGGATATGCACGAAGTGTTCCATCAACAGTTCGTGTCATGACAACTCGTGCAAGGTATTCAATATTTACTTGGTGAACAATTCCAGTGCCCGGTGGAACAACTTTGAATTCATCAAATGCGGTCTGGCCCCATCGCAAGAAACGGTAACGCTCCTGATTGCGCTCATATTCAATGTCGGTGTTTTGCTCGAATGAATCCTTGGTTCCGAACTTATCGGCAATTACTGAGTGATCAATAACTAGTTCGGCAGGTGCCAGCGGATTGACCTTTGATGGATCTCCCCCAAGTTCAACAATTGCTTCACGCATAGTTGCCAAGTCGACAACACAAGGGACGCCCGTGAAATCCTGCATGATCACGCGAGCTGGCGTGAATTGAATTTCAGTATCAGGCTCAACGGCTGGATCCCAAGAAGCAAGCGAGTTGATGTGATCTGCTGTGATGTTTGCGCCATCTTCGGTGCGCAACAGGTTCTCTAGCAAAACCTTGAGACTATAAGGAAGGGTGGCAGCTCCATCGATCTGCGAGATATCAAAAATCTCGAAACTCTTACCCGCAACTTCTAGATTCTTCTTTGCGTTGAAAGAGTTTTTACTCATTATCTGCCTTTCGTCGATGCGCGTAACCAGCGCTCAAGATACCTCAGCACGCTCATACAGGGCAACACATTCGATGTGATGTGTCATAGGAAAGAGATCAAAAGCACGCAATTTTGCCAATGCATATCTGTGATCTTCAAGATAGGCGGTGTCTCTGGCAAGGGCTGCTGGGTCGCACGCCACATACACAATTGCTCGAGGATTTAGCTCCGCAATCTGCATGATTACATCCCGCCCTGCACCTTCACGTGGTGGATCCAGAACTACAACATCTGCGGCAGTAACTCGCGGTAAAAGCTTGGCAACATCTCCGGTCGCAATAGTTACATTTTTAAAAGAGGCGAAATTTCTTCGCGCATCCTCTGTTGCAACTTTGCTTCCTTCAATCAGATCCACCTGTCCAGTTGCACCAACTGCGTCAACTAAAGCCGCAGTAAAAAGACCAACACCGCCATACAAGTCCAAAACATGCTCACCTTTGTTTAGTTGAGCAAAGTCAAGTACAGCGCTAGTCAACACTTCAGGTGCCTTTACATGGCTTTGCCAAAATGACTCATGGCTAACTTCCAGCGCGTTACCAAAAACATTTTCGTGAAGAACACTCTGGCCTTCTGTGATTCGCGCCTTTTCTTCACCACGCGTTGGAGCTAAAGCAATAGTTCGCTCGCCCGAATTAGAAGCACTGATTTCAACTCGAACATCACCTTTGAGTGGACGCACTGCAATTTCTGAAAAGTTCATACCTTTAACACAAATAATGCAATCATCTACCTGGGCAATCGAATGTGAACGTGATTTGTAAAATCCTAATTTTCCATTGCTATTAGTGGTAGCTATTGCACGAGTGCGCCAACCAATTGATGGGCCTACCTCTTCAACTTCTACTTGGATATCTTTTTTAGCGATTCGAGAAAATTGCTCGGTGATGACATCGGACTTAAGGGCACGTTGGTGGACGGGTGTTATATGTTGAAAATCGCAACCCCCGCATCCCAAGCGATGTGCGTACTGACATGGCGGCTCAATTCGAAATTCGGAAGCTTGTGAAACTGAAACCACATCGGCTCGGTTAAAGGAGGAACCAGCACTAGTAATTTCAATCGTGCACTGTTCTCCCGGAATTGCGTGGCGAACGAAGATGACCGCCCCTTCATGGCGGGCAATGAAATGTCCCCCATGCGCGACCTTTTCGATAGTGACATCGATCAAATCACCAATTTTTAGCGCTGAACTCTTCTTTGATGCCATGGAAGGAAGTTTATGGGTGTAAGTTACTTCCTGTGCACGTAGTAATCATGGGTTGCGGTCGAGTTGGATCATCACTAGCCATAGAACTCGAGGGTGCAGGCCATACCGTTTCAGTCATTGACCAAGCACGTGAAGCTTTCCGCCGCTTAGGTCCTAACTTCAAGGGACGAACAGTCACTGGTGTTGGTTTTGACAGAGACACTTTGCTAGAGGCAGGTATCCAAGAAGCAGATGCATTTGCTGCCGTAAGTAATGGTGATAACTCAAATATTCTGGCTGCGCGCGTGGCCCGTGAAACGTACGGTGTTCAAAACGTTGTTGCTCGAATCTACGATCCAGGCCGCGCAGAAATTTATCAACGCCTGGGAATTCCTACTGTGGCAACAGTCTTATGGGCTACAGATCAAATTTTGCGACGTCTGGCTCCCGAAGGTTCACGCTCGGAATGGCGCGATGCAACCGGAATGGTCCAGCTGTGTGAAGTGCATCCACAAGATGATTGGTATGGCCGTCCGGTATTGCTTATCGATGAAATGACACCTGCTCGCGTGGCATTTATAACTCGCCTCGGTGAAGGATTAATCCCCAATGAACACACAGTTTTGCAGCAAGGCGATCTGATTCACGTCATGGTTTCAGATGCTGATGTAGCACGTACCGAGGAAATTCTTGCAAGTAGCCCAGAAGGTGAACGTTAATGAGAATTGCAATTGCAGGAGCTGGAAATGTCGGACGAGCCATTGCTCGCGAACTTTTAGATAACGGGCACCAAGTTCTCTTAATTGATAAGGACCCAAAGGCCCTAAAGTTAGAGAGCGTTCCAGATGCAGAATGGCTTATGGCTGATGCATGCGAAATCACTTCACTGGACAATGCTCATTTGAATAACTGCCAGGTCTTAGTTGCAGCTACAGGTGATGACAAAGCTAATTTGGTTACCTCGTTGCTTGGAAAAACAGAGTACGGCGTCCCACGTGTAGTTGCTCGAATTAATCACCCAAAGAATGAATGGCTCTTTGATTCTTCGTGGGGTGTTGATGTTGCGGTATCAACGCCACGAATCATTGCCGCCCTTGTAGAAGAGGCAGTAAGTGTGGGCGATGTGGTTCGCTTGTTCTCATTTAGAAAAGGCCAAGCTAACCTTGTTGAACTTACCCTTCCGGATGGTTCTGCTTGCATCGGAAAAACAGTTGAAGAGATTGAATTGCCAGAAAATGCCGCACTTGCTGCCATTGTTCGTGATGGTCGAGTAATTACAGCAAAAGCGCACGATGTTTTTGTTGCTGGTGATGAGCTTCTTTTTGTTGCATCAGCTGATGCTGAAGCTCAGATTAAAGCCTGCTTTATTTCTTAATCAGCAACTTTCTGCGCTGGTGGACCAGCTTTGATTACAAGCCAAGTTGCATATGCAGTGATGAAAAATAATGGATATCCCATTGCAAGATTGACTGTCCCCAGCAGATTAACATTTCCGCTCCGATAGATCGGATACTGAACTGCAATTCGCACAAAGAACATGGCTACCCAAAGCCAACTTGCCTTGATATACATCTTCTTGCGCGCAGGATTTTTTCGCCAAGTGAAATTCTCGCCCAGCAGCGGCCCCAGGACAACACCCAAGATTGGCCAGCCCACAAGGTTTGCAATCAAGTAAACCGTTCCGTAACCAAGATTTGTTAGTAATTTTGGAATGTAAAAATCTTCGGCGTTTCCGCTGCGATTAGCAAAGTAAGCACAGATCAAGACGCCAATTACGCCAGAGACTGAGTGTTGAATCGTGTCCTTTTTGATCAATCTAAAGATCGCCAACACTAAAGATAAAGAAAGTGCAGCCCACGTTGCCGTCGAAACTTCTTTAGTAAAGTTAAAAACAATCAAGAAAACAACAGCAGGAACGCCCGAATCAATCAGTCCTTTTTTTCCACCTAGTGCGTTAACGACCTTGTCGCGATCTTCGTGATGTTGGCTCATGCGCGACCCGTTGATCCAAAGCCACCTGTGCCTCTGCCAGATCCTGGAAGTTCATAGACTTCTACAAAGTCTGCTCTTTCTACCTTTTGAATCACTAGCTGTGCGATGCGGTCACCCTTTTTAAAAGTAATGGCTTCCTTTTGATCATGGTTGATTATGATGCATTGCAGTTCACCTCTAAAACCAGCATCAACTGTGCCTGGTGCATTGACCATAGTTACGCCATGTTTGATGGCCAAACCTGAACGTGGATGAACAAATGCTGCGTACCCATCCGGCAGAGCAATAGAAATCCCAGTTGGCACCAATGCTCTCTCCCCTGGATTTAAAGTGATATCTATTCGCGTCACTATGTCCGCACCTGCATCCCCACCCTTTGCATAATGTGGCAGCGGTATAGATTCATCCAGACGTGTTATCAAGACCTGAACATGGCTCATGATTATGGATTAACTCCAAAGGTCGAATCAACATAAGCCATCAACTCTGGCGTTTTTGCTAACTGCTCTATGTATTCTTTAGGGGCGTTGTTCAAAAAGTGATCCATCGGAACGACAATGAATAACGCTGCTGCTTTAACTGCGATGTCGCCCTCTGCAGAATTTAAGCGACCTATAGCTTCTGTGTAAACCTTTCGCCCTTCTTGACCCGTGATTTGAGCACTAATGTGAAGGGTTGATCCCACAGGTACTGGCTTTAAAAAATCTGTTTCTAAGCGCCCAGTCACCGCTGGTGCTCGTAACAACCACATTAACTTTCCCAAAGCTTCATCAAATGCCAGGGACAAAAGTCCACCGTGTGCAAGTCCCGGTGCACCTTGGTGATTTTCAGTAACTGTAAATTCGGCAGAGACATCCATGCCTTGACCTGCATATGCAACCAAGTGAAGCCCAGTTGGATGGAGTTCTCCGCAACCAAAGCAATGTCCGAAGTGAGATGGGATTTTGCTACCGACTGCAGGAGCTTTTGGATGTCTCTCAGGTATTAACGCCCCTTCTGGAGCGGTCGTACTAGGAATGCGTGCCATACCTGAACTTTACTCCTTGAATATCAGATACGGTAATCCCGTGCCAAATCAAGGTGTGAGATTTAAAGAAGTAATACATGCACCACTATGGCTAATCGCCTTTGTGTACTTTCTCTTTCTTTCCATGGTTTTATCAATGTGGGCAGCCCTTGGAAACACGCCAGCACTCATCACCTTTGGACTGCTGACCATCTGGCTTGTTTATTTATACTTCAAAACTGCCCTCAGAATTCAAGTAGACCAAACTCATTTTCGGGTTGGTGGGGCTTCTATCGAACACAAATACATTGGAGAAGTAATTGTTCTTTCTCCGGCCGAGGTCAAGCTGATTCGCACTCGAGATGCAGATCCTCTAGCCTTCCTTGCAATTAGATTTTGGAGCAGCAAGGCGATCAAGGTTGAAATATCAGATCCCCGGGACAGAACGCCATACTGGCTCATCACAACGAAAAAAGGAACAGAATTACTTAATGCTCTTAAGAGTTAGTTGCACTCTTTACAAACAGCTTTAGCTCCTTCGCCCTTAGCTAACTGGGTCATATGATGTACCAAGAAACAACGAGAGCATGTGAACTCATCAACTTGCTTTGGAACTACTCGAACCGCGAGTTCCTCACCTGAAAGATCGGCACCTGGCAGTTCTAAGTTTTCAGCAGCTTCTGCTTCATCAACATCGATTTGACCGGATTGAGCATCAACACGTTTAGCCTTTAATTCTTCAAGAGACTCCTCATGGAGTTCCTCATCTGTTTTTCTGGGTGTGTCGTAATCTGTTGCCATTGCTCTCACCACCTTTTCAATGTCTCGCCGTTACCGCTTCAAATTGGGCTTGCGGGCGCATCATGGCGCATTTGACTGTGTTCTGCTTGGTATAACCCACGGCGTGTCGGTGTTATTCCCCACTTATGCGGGAATTCTCGATTCTTTGTGCCAATCCCCCATCTACGCGTGCGTGAATTGAGGTACCTGCTTCGACGTACTGCTCTGAAAAAATCTCTCCCCGCTCATGGATGGCATGTACTAAATCACCTCTGTCATATGGAATCACAACATTTATTTCAACTGATGGCCGAGGCAGTGAATTTTCAATTGCATGAAGTAGACCTTCAACACCAAAACCAGTGCGCACAGAAAAGGCATAGCTATTGGGTTCCTTGCGCAGAATCTCCATAATCACGTTTGGATCAGCAATATCAACCTTGTTGATTGCGATGATTTCTGGAATATCTTTGCCACCGATCTCATCAATGACCAAGCGAACCGCTTTAATTTGTTCAAATGGATCTGGATGTGATCCATCTACAACATGGACGATCAAATCTGATTCTGAAACCTCTTCTAAGGTTGATTTGAAAGCGTCAATAAGTTGATGTGGAAGATGTCTTACAAAGCCAACAGTGTCACTTAGTGTATAAATTCGACCATCACTAGTTTGTGTTTTGCGAACCGTTGGATCCAAGGTTGCAAAGAGCGCGTTTTCTACTAGAACACCAGCGTCGGTCAATTTATTAAGCAGTGAAGACTTACCGGCATTTGTATACCCTGCGATGGCCACAGATGGGATATTGAATCTACGACGTTCTTGGCGCTTGGTATCGCGAGATATCTTCATCTCTGCAATCTCTCGACGCAGTTTTGCCATCTTGTCTCGAATGCGACGTCGATCTGTTTCTATCTTGGTTTCACCAGGGCCACGTCCACCGATTCCGGCACCACCGGCTGCACGACCACCAACCTGGCGTGATAATGAATCTCCCCAACCGCGCAAACGAGGAAGTAAATAAGCAATCTGTGCCAGCTCGACTTGAGCCTTACCCTCTTTACTTTTTGCATGCTGTGCAAAAATATCAAGAATTAGTGCGGTTCGATCTACCACCTTAACTTTCAACTTATCTTCAAGTTGACGAAGTTGAGAAGGAGATAATTCGCCATCACACACGACTGTATCGGCTCCTGTTGCAACAACAACTTGCTTGAGCTCTACAACTTTTCCAGAACCAATATATGTCGCAGGGTCTGGCTTGTCTCGTCTTTGAATCAAACCCTCCAAAACTTCTGAACCTGCAGTTTCGGCTAAAGCTTTAAGTTCTGCCAAAGAGTTCTCGGCATCTTTTATTGTTCCTTCAGTCCATACGCCCACCAAGACCACACGTTCAAGTTGAAGCTGTCGATACTCAGCCTCAGAAATATCCTGAAGTTCGGTTGAGAAACCTTGTACACGCCGTAACGCATGGCGCTCAGAGAGTTCCTGAGATTGATCAATGTTTTGGTCTTCTTCACTTGCATCAAATTCGGCCGCTACTCGAGCACTTTCTTGAAGAAGTCTTTCAAACTCTAAATCAAAATCTTTACTCAAGGAGGAACCTGGAAATATCTACATCTCTAATCAAAACTGCTGGACCAGTAAGCGTCGCATTGGAATGTCCATCAATTGTGACTTCAAGTCGACCACCTGGTGGGTTAATAATCCAAGTTGCTGGAAGTTTGCCCTTGGTATGCAAGGTTGCAGCAAGTGCAACAGCGCAGGTGCCCGTTCCACACGAACGAGTTTCGCCAGAACCTCTTTCAAAAACGCGCATCTGAATGGAATTGCCTTCAGTGATCTTTACAAATTCAACATTGACGCCTTCTGGATATGAATCTCGTGGACGTACTACAGGTGGATCATTTAATTCCCCCACTTGGGACATGTCATCTACAAATACAACAGCGTGAGGGTTGCCAACACTGATGTTGTAGCCGTTCCAGATATGCCCGTTAGTGCCCGCCGTAATGCTTTCTGCCTCATCTGTAACTTGACCCATATTGACTGAAATGTCATCTGTGAGCGGAACACGTAAATGTTTAACTCCATCGCGAGTATTGATTGCGAAAATTCCTTCGGGCTGATGTCCACGTTCAACTAAGTATCTGGCCATCACGCGAATACCGTTGCCGCACATTTCGGCTAACGAACCATCGGCATTTCGGTAATCCATAAACCATTTACCGTCCCGCTTGATCATGCGAATCAATCCATCAGCGCCTATGCCTGTTTCTCTATTGCAAATTGCCGCGGTCTGGGCGGTAGTGATGGAATGCTCATCAGTGGGATCAAAAACGAGAACAAAATCGTTTTCGGTGCCATGGCCATAAGTTGCGATCATTGTTATTAGTTTATCGATTCAAGGATGCGCTCGAGGGCGTTTTGCACTGGCGAAATCCACGTTATGCGATCATCGCGAGAAAACCAGGTTTCCTGACGCCTTGCATATTGTCGCGTGGCTCGCTTGGTTTCTTCCTGGGCTTCTTCTTGCGTTACTTTGCCTTCGATTTGGGCAATCACTTGCGCATAACCCAATGCCCTTTGAGCAGTTGTTCCTTGCATTATCCCTGCTTGCAAAAGCGCCTGCGCTTCTTCAACTAATCCTTGCTCCCACATGCGATCTACGCGATTTGAGATTCGCTCTGACAAAGTGTCGCGATCCATAACAAGGCCAAACTGCTTTGCAAATGGATAGCGTGAACTTTCTTCGCGTGGCAAGTTTGCCGTAAATGGTTTGCCAGTAATTTTGATAACTTCAAGAGCTCGGATTACTCTTCGTGAATTTGCTTTATCAATAGCCAAAGCCGCAGCGGGATCTAGTTTTTCTAACCGTTCAAAAAGTGGACCAATGCCTTTTGTTGCAAATTCAAGTTCAAGTTCAGCCCGAACTACAGGATCAGTATCAGGAAAATTAAGTTCATCTAGGATCGCTTTAATATAAAGGCCTGTACCACCAACGATGATTGCGTCTTTATTTCTGCCATGAATTTCTGAAACGACAGCACGAGCTCTCTCTTGATACCAGGCAACATTGGCATCTTGGTTAACATCAAGTAAATCCAGCAGGTGATGCGGAATGCCTTTTCGCTCATCCGTTGTGATCTTTGCAGTTCCAATATCCATGCCCTTATACAGTTGCATAGAATCAGCGTTTATGACTTCAGCATCTAAACTTTGTGCCAGTGAAACCGCAAGATCACTCTTGCCTGTGGCAGTTGCTCCACAAATGACAATCAATCTCATCGCTTAACCGTTGGAATTCCAAGCATGGTCGATGCCGGACCTGGGTTGGCAATTCGCAATTGATGCGCATCTGCTCCCCTGGTTTGGCGAACCGACAATGGTTCTCCAATCAGATAATGCGCAGATGCCTGGGTGATTTTTACTGTGACTTCATCGCCAGGGCGTGCAACAAATTTATTATCGAAATGAACTAACCTAAAATCTTCGCTACGTCCTGTTAAGCGCTCTTGTGCTTCATCACGACGACCTTCGTAATCTCCAACCAACACTTTGTGTGTTGTGCCTATGGCTTCTTGATTAACTGACAAAGAAATCTCTTGCTGATGGTTATGCAAGCGGGTGTACCGCTCTCCGACTACTTCTGGTGAAATCTGATCTGGCATCGTTGCAGCCGGAGTGCCAGGCCGTTTGGAGTATTGATAGGTGTATGCGGCAGTAAATCGCGCCGTCGTGCAAAGATCTAATGTTTCCTGAAAGTCTTCTTCAGTTTCACCTGGAAATCCGACGATGATGTCTGTTGTAATTGCGGCTTCAGGAATAGCATTCCGAACGCGATCTAGAATTCCTAAGTATCTGTCAGTTCGATAAGACCTTCTCATGTGTTGCAGGATGCGATCTGATCCAGATTGCAGAGGCATATGCAGATGTGGCATAACATTTGGTGTTTGTGCCATGGCATCAATGACATCGTCAGTGAAATCACGCGGATGTGGGGACATAAAGCGAACACGTTCTAAACCAACTATTTGGCCACACTTTTTGAGCAGTTTGGCAAAAGCTTGGCGATCTCCAAAATCCACGCCATAAGCGTTTACATTTTGCCCAAGCAAAGTAATTTCTATTACTCCTTGGTCAACAAGTGCCTTAACTTCAGACAAAATGTCAGCTTCATTACGATCCTTTTCAATTCCTCGTAAAGCCGGAACGATGCAAAAAGTACATGTGTTGTTGCAACCAACTGACACAGAAACCCATGAAGAAAAAGCAGAGAGGCGTCTGGCTGGAAGCGTTGATGGGAAATGCTCTAGCGCTTCCAGAATTTCAATCTGTGATTCTTCTTCAATGCGTGCGCGCTCAAGTAATACAGGTAAAGAGCCAACGTTATGAGTACCAAAGACAACATCAACATAAGGGGCCTTTTTTAGAATTGTCTCCTGATCCTTTTGGGCCAGGCAGCCACCCACTGCAATCTGCATATTAGGATTTGCCTTCTTTATTGGTGCTAGAAAGCTTAAATTTCCATACAGTTTGTTATCAGCATTTTCGCGAACAGCACATGTATTGAAAACAACAATATCTGCTTGTTCTCCAGTTACGACTGGGATGAAACCCGCTTCATCCAAGAGACCTGCTATTCGTTCAGAATCATGAACATTCATTTGGCAGCCGTAGGTTTCGACTGTGTAAGTACGGGTCATAGAGGAGAAATTGAATACTCAAGCGTCGAACGATTAACCACGAGCATCTGATGATTATCAAGATGCTGCCAATCTGTATTTCCCCAACCAGTTGAGGCAATCAAGAAATCATCACCGCGAACCGCGAATCGAAGTTCGTAGTGATCAGGCCCGCTCCATTCGCTGGTGTTGTTCTCGTTGAACTCGCACACAGCAATCAAAGTATCGGGTGTTTGAACCATAATATTTATCGCTGAATAATCAGCAATTGCGCGAACCAAATTGACAGTCTTTCGAACACCTTCGACCAAGCCAACTTCATCTATCTGGGATAAAAGCGCATAGAAGAATCGCTCACTGTCTGTAGTTCCCGTAATCAGCGAACGGTATTTTTCGTTAATGAACTGCTCAGCCGTATCAGCAGGTCGAATTGTGCCGTTGTGCATGAAAGTCGTGGTGCCATATGTAAATGGGTGATTGTTATCAATATCAATCGTTAAACCCTTTGAGGCAAGACGCAGATGAAATAGAGCTCCGGCTGTCTCTAAACTCTTACCGGTTTGAGTCAATAGATCACTTTCCTTTGCAGGAGCAAGATCCTTAATTACTTCGCCTTCGTAACCGATACCCCAACCATCTTTATGCTCGGCGGATAAGGCAACGAATTTCTCAAATTCTGATCCGACAACATCATAAAAACTCTTACGCTCTAAAGAAGTAAAGGCTAGTAATCTGCACATGGGTTAACTCTACTTGATGCTTAGCGATTCTTCTTTGCGCGCTCAACTGCTTGAGCCGCACGCCATTTAGCTATTTCGCCATGATTTCCGCTCAGCAGAATTGCCGGAACTTCAAGGTCACGCCAAATAGATGGTTTCGTGAAATTTGGATACTCAAGGTAGCCCTCTTCATTGTGCGACTCTTCGGCTAAGGATTCTGGATTTCCTAAGACGCCAGGGATTAATCGCGTGATTGCTTCAATCATCACTAACGAAGCAACTTCTCCGCCGCCAAGAACATAGTCACCAATAGATACCTCATGGACTCGATAATTCTTGTTTTCGTAATGTTGGCGAACGCGATCATCGATACCCTCATAGCGACCACATGCAAACACCAAATGTTGTGATTGCGAAAAAGCGGTGGCCATGGGTTGATCAAATCGTTTTCCTGCAGGGGTCAAAATAATCAGATCAGTGTGTGGAGTCATTAAAGGATCAAGTGCCTTACCCCAAACTTCAGGAAGCATCACCATTCCAGCACCACCACCGTAAGGAGTGTCATCTACGGTGTTGTGATTATCAGTTGAGAAAGCTCGTAAGTCATGAATTCCAAACTCAACTAAACCTTGCTCTTGGGCTTTACCAAGAAGCGACAATTGCAAGGGAGCAAAGTAATCAGGAAAAATTGTTACTGCATCAATCTTCATTCGATTACTCCCGTAATTGAAGGTGGAATCACAACAATTTTTTTGTTGGCAATATCAACCGTTGGAACCAATTGATGCACAAAAGGAATCAACTGTTCCCCATTACTTGTTTTAATAGCAAGCAAGTCCTGGCCCGGAAGATTAATCACATCGCTAACTTCGCCAAAAGCTTCTCCGCTTTCAAGGACTGCTTGGCAACCAATCAATTGAAGAACGTGGTATTCATCCTCATCATCGCTTTGCTCATTTATGTCAACATCGGCGTAGAGCAAAGTGTTTCTCAGCTTTTCAACGCTATTGCGATCACTTATCCCATCAAAACCAAGCAACAAAATCCCATTATGAACTCGACCAGAAATAATCTTTAGATTTCCATGCGTATCAGTTTGAACAGTTGCACCAATAGCAAAGCGACGATCAGGTTCATCTGTACGAACCTCTATCGTCGCCTCACCAAGAATTCCGTGAGCGCGACCAATTCGCCCCACGAGCAAGCGCATTGTTATCGAACTTCGTCGGTCTCGATGAGATCGACGCGGACTGTACGTCCTGCGAGCGCACTTACAACGGTACGAAGTGCTTTTGCGGTACGACCATTACGACCAATGACCTTACCGATATCTTCAGGGTTAACGCGAACCTCTAATGTTGTTCCGCGACGTCCGCTTTTTTCAGCGACTACGACATCATCAGGGTTATCGACGATTCCCTTGACCAAGTGCTCTAGGGCTTCATCCATCATTGTTATTCTGCAGCCGCTTCTGTCTCAACCACTGCATCTGCATTCGCATCTACAGCTGGAACCTCTGCCACCTCGGCGATTGCTTCTGGTTCGGACGCAACTACTGGGTTTGCCTTAGCCGCAAGCTTGTCTTGTGCCTTCTTCTTCAATGTTGTTGCACCTTCTGCAGGTTCTGCAGCTGCTGCCTTCATCGCTGCTTCGTAAGCAACAACCTTTCCTGGCTTAACAGCTGCAACCTTAAGAGTTCCTTCAGTTCCAGGAAGACCCTTGTGCTTCTGCCAATCTCCAGTCACCTTTAGCAAAGCCTCTACAGCTTCAGATGGTTGTGCACCAACGCCGAGCCAGTACAGAGCGCGCTCTGAGTTGATCTCGATTAGTGATGGCTCTTGTCCTGGTGCGTAGCGACCAATTTCTTCAATTGATAGACCGTTACGTGCCTTGCGTGAGTCTGTAACTACAACGCGGAAAAATGGTGTGCGGATTTTGCCCATGCGCATTAAACGAATTTTTGTAGCCAAGAAAGTTGTACTCCTGTAAATGTGTGTCATGCGTATCAACCGCAGCGGGGTGCGCGATCAATTCATATGACTATCGAATTGTGGATGTTGCTGGGGGTAGAGGGCCCCGTCAACAGGTTGCCAATTCTGCCATTTATGCCCAAAAGAGGGAAATCGGCGATTACTGTCCTTCTTCCTGCGCTCGTTTAGCAGGATTTCCAGATTTGGACTTCTTCTTCTTAACAACTGGGGTCGACACCTTTGGCATGGCCGGCATACCCATTCCGGGAGGCATTCCAGCGGGCATCCCACCATTGCGGACCTGTTTCATCATCTTTTGTGCAGCAGAGAAGCGATCTACCAAATTATTTACATCTGAAACTTTTCGACCAGAACCCAAAGCAATACGAGCTCTGCGTGAACCATTGAGCACCTTTGGATCGCGGCGCTCTGTTGGTGTCATTGATTGAACAATGGCTTTGGTGCGAACAATCTCGCCCTCATCGAAGTTTTCAATCTGTTTTTTCATTTGGCCCGCACCTGGAAGCATGCCCAGTAATTTAGACATATTGCCCATCTTTGACATCGCCTGCAGTTGCTCAAGGAAATCTTCTAGCGTGAAGTCTTCGCCGCTTGCAAACTTTGCTTCAAGCTTTGCCGATGTATCTGTATCAAATGCCTTCTTTGCTTGTTCGGCCAAAGTTGCAACATCGCCCAGACCCAAGATTCGAGAAGCCATTCGCTCTGGATAAAAAACATCGAACTCGTGAAGTTTTTCACCCGTTGAAGCAAACATGATTGGGCGCTTAGTCATCGATGCGATTGAAAGTGCCGCACCGCCTCGGGCATCACCATCTAGCTTTGTAAGAACTACACCATCAAAACCAACACCATCTAAGAAGGCTTGCGAGGTGCGAACCGCATCTTGGCCGATCATTGCATCGACTACAAACAGAATTTCATTTGGATTAATGGCATCACGAATATCAGATGCTTGCTTCATCAAATCTTCATCAACGCCCAAACGACCAGCGGTATCGACAATAACCATGTTGTACATCTTGGACTTTGCGAACTCGATACCGTCTTTGGCAACTTTTACGGGATTGCCTTGGCCGTTCCCGGGTTCAGGTGCAAAGACTGGAACATTTACTGATTCACCAACAACTTGCAGCTGTGTGACCGCGTTAGGACGCTGTAAATCGGAAGCAACAAGCAAAGGTGTATTGCCTTGATCGGCATAAAACTTGGCAAGCTTTCCGGCCAAGGTCGTTTTACCGGCACCTTGTAAACCAGCCAACATGATCACCGTCGGAGGATTTTTAGCAAAGCGAACTCTGCGTGCCTGTCCCCCAAGAATTTCAATCAAACTCGCATTAACGATTTCAAAGATCGCATTTGCTTGATTGCTACCCGATTGCAGAGTTGGTAACGCATCCAGCGATTTTTGACGGATATCAGCAATGAAATCTTCAACAACCGTCAGAGCAACGTCAGATTCAAGAAGTGCTTGTCGAATCTCTAGACAGGTAGTTTCGATGTCTGATGTAGATATCTTGCCCTTTGAGCGAAGGGAGGAAAAAGCTCCGCTAAAGCGCGAGGTAAGTGACTCAAACATAAGAAGGGAAGAGTACTTCAACCCGTACTAAATTGCTTCTGAGCCTCGTTCTCCAGTGCGAACGCGTATCACTTGGTCAACCGGTGATGTCCAAACCTTTCCATCACCGATTGAGCCAGTTGAAGCCACCTTAACGATCACATCAACTATTGCCTCTGCATCGCTATCGTTGACAAGTACTTCAACGCGCACCTTTGGAATCAAATCAACGGTGTATTCAGCACCTCGATACACCTCGGTGTGTCCACCTTGGCGACCAAATCCGCTGGCTTCAGAAACTGTCATTCCTGTTATCCCTGCGCCTTGAAGTGCATTTTTAACATCTTCTAACTTGAATGGCTTAATTATCGCGGTAATGAGTTTCATGATTATTGCCCTCTCGAGAATTCATAGACGCTGCCCTGGCTGTTGTCCGATAACTCATATGCAGGCTCTGCATGTATTGCGATGTCGATACCCGTGAGCTCCTGATTTTCTGTGATTCTGAAACCAATTGTCATATCCACAATTTTTCCAATTATCAAAGTTGCTACAAATGAATAGGCCAGCACCGCCGCTGCACCAACAATCTGCTTTACAAGTTGTTCAGTACCGCCGCCATTGAATAAGCCAACATCCACACCGACAAAACCGATCATGATTGTTCCCACGATTCCACCTACAAGGTGAACCGCAACAACATCAAGTGAATCGTCATAGCCCAGCATGAACTTGAGTCCTACTGAAAGTGCACAAAGTCCGCCCGCAATTGCACCGATCAAGAGTGCGCCACTTGCACCGACAAAAGCACACGCTGGAGTAATCGCAACTAGACCTGCAACAACACCTGAGGCTGCACCAAGACTTGTTGCATGGCCATCACGAAGTTTTTCAACAAGTAACCATGCTAAAACTGCCGCCGTTGTTGCACCGATTGTGTTTAGAAGTGCAAGGCCTGCCGTTCCATTTGATGCAATTGCTGAACCCGCGTTAAAACCAAACCAACCAAACCAAAGAAGCGCTGCACCAAGCATTACTAGCGGCAAGCTGTGAGGACGCATTGGTACTTTTCCAAAACCAACACGCTTTCCAAGAATAAATGCCAGTGCTAAGCCAGCTGCACCTGCGTTGATGTGAACCGCAGTACCACCGGCAAAGTCCAACGCACCCAAATCATTTGCGATCCAACCACCAGTTTTGGCAACAAAGTCATCAAATGCAAAGACCCAGTGCGCCACTGGGAAGTAAACCAAGGTTGCCCAAATGCCAGCGAACACCATCCATGCGCCAAATTTTGCACGATCTGCAATCGAACCCGAAATAAGCGCAACTGTAATTGCAGCAAATATTCCCTGGAATGCAACAAAGACCGCAGCTGGAATAGTTCCAATTAAAGCTGTCGAATTATCTAGACCTTTCAAGAAAGTGAATTGGCCGATATCGCCAATCAGGCCATTGCCACCAACGGAATCTCCAAAGACCATCGAAAAACCAAATGCGATCCATAAAACAAACACAACTGCGAGTGCGCCAAATGACATCATCATCATGTTAAGAACACTCTTTACGCGAACCATGCCGCCGTAGAACAGTGCTAGGCCCGGAATCATAAGAACAACAAGACCTGTACTAATTAACATCCATGCGGTATCGCCTGAATTTAGAGAATTCATAAAAAACCACCTAAGTAATTTCGAGAAATTTCTCGCCTTTGAGATGGGTAAACCTTCTCCCTGGGCAGTTACAAAGAAGCGATTCCTTGGTTTCAACTTGGTGACAAAACCAAGGTTTGTGTTACATCTGGGTTACGCCAACAGGCCCGCGATATAGCTTTGAGCGTCGAATGGGGCAAAATCCGTTTCGGACTCCCCTGTGCCAATCCACTTAATAGGAATGCCAAGTTCAGCCTCAATCGCCAGGGCGACGCCACCTTTGGCGCTTCCATCAAGCTTTGTCAAAACGATTCCTGTTACTTCAACACTTTCAGTAAATATTTTTGCCTGCTGCAAACCGTTTTGACCAGTTGTTGCATCAATTACTAGGAGAACTTCATTTATCGGTGAAACTTTTTCAACTACTCGTTTCACCTTTGATAGTTCGGCCATCAGATCGCTTTTGTTGTGTAGACGCCCCGCAGTATCAATTATGTACACATCACTTGCTGATTCCTTTGCCCTTTGTGCTCCATCAAAGGCAACAGATGCTGGGTCTCCATTTTCTTTTCCAGAAACAACTACAACACCAATACGATCTCCCCAAGTCTTCAATTGATCGACCGCCGCAGCTCTAAAGGTATCCCCTGCTGCCAAGACAACACTTTTTCCAGTGCGCTTGTAGTGCGATGCCAACTTAGCAACCGATGTTGTTTTGCCTGTTCCATTAACCCCAACAACCATGATGGTTGTTGTTCCTGCAGCGAAAATAGGTGCGCGTGAATTAGTGGACAAACTTTGAGTCATGATTTCTATTAATGCTTGCTCAGCATTTTCACTCTTGATTTTTTTAGCGGCATCTAGAAAATCTTTAGTCAATCGTGGACCTACATCTGAGGACAAAAGTTCTTGTTCAAGATCTGCCCAATCGGCTGGTGAAAAGTCATTGGTGCCTTTTATCTTGGCGATGAACTTACTAAAAAGACCCATCGTTAAGCGCCTTAGCTTGCGTCAGATTCGCGCAAGCGCTGTGAAATAACTTCTGTCACACCATCACCACGCATTGTTACGCCATACAAAGCATCTGCAATTTCCATGGTGCGCTTTTGGTGAGTAATGATGATCAATTGAGAACTCTCACGTAGCTCTTCGAGTACACCCAATAAACGCCCAAGGTTTACATCATCCAGAGCAGCTTCTACTTCATCCAGCACATAGAACGGACTTGGTCGAGCTTTAAAGATTGCGACCAACATTGCCACCGCAGTCAATGACTTTTCTCCACCAGAAAGTAGAGAAAGTCGCTTCACGCGCTTTCCTGGTGGACGTGCTTCTACATCAACTCCAGTTGTCAAAGGATTATCTGGATCCGTCAGGATCAAGCGGCCATCACCACCCGGGAAGAGTCTGGAAAAGATCTCTTCAAAGTGCTTTGCCGTTTCTTCATATGCTTCCATGAAGATTGACTGCACGCGATCATCGACCTCTTTGACGATATCTAAGAGATCTTTTTTGGTGTTCTTCAAATCTTCTAGTTGTTCGGCTAAGAACTTCAACCGCTCTTCAAGTGATGTGTACTCTTCAAGTGCTAACGGATTAATCTTTCCTAGCAAATTCAGTGATCGTTCTGCTGATGCCAATCGCTTTTCTTGTTGATCACGTCGATAAGGAACCATTTCGGTCGAAATGATTTCGCCTTCATCGGTTTCGTGGAAAGTTGGAACATCCTTGTCCGGTCCATACTCATTGACCAAAGTTGCAGTATCAATACCAAACTCTTCAACTGTCTTGGCTTCAAGAGTTTCGATACGTAAGCGCTGTTCTGCGCGCGCAATCTCATCTTTGTGAACACTAGAAGTAAGTTGCTCTAGTTGTGCTGCCAGCTCTCTGCCACGTGTACGAACAGTCAGCGTTTCACCATCTCGAGACGCGCGAGATTCTTCAAGACGCCCACGTTCAGTTGCAGCTTTTGCGATAGATCTTTCAATGTGGATCAAAACTTCGTAAGCTGCTTCGGCAACAGCCTGTGAAATTACCGCCGCACGTGCTCGTGCGCTGCGGCGAATAATTGCGCGTTCAGATGCATCACGTTCGGCTTGTGCAGATTGCTCTAACGCTAAAGCTCGCGCTGCAACTGAGTCAACGCGCTCTTCAATGGTACGAACTGCAAGACGGGCTTCAACTTCGGCAGTACGAGCAATTGAAACTTGGTTGCGAAGAACTTCGGTGCGTGAATGATCTGGTTCTGCCACATCACCGCGCTGTTGAAGCTGAGACTTAGCAATTGTGATTTCGCCTTCGTCACGAGATTTCGCGGTTGTGGCTTCGGCAATTGAAGTATTGAGGCGCTCGACTTCGGCCATTGCAGATTTCATGTTTTGACCAGATACGGCCAGTTGTTCCGTCAGCGCTGCAATTCGAGCATCTGATTCATTGAGTTTAGACAAAGCTGCATCAAAATCTGACTGACGTGATGCAACTTCAGTTGTTGCGACAGAAATTTCAAACTTTAATCGATCGCAATTGTGGGTGATCTCTGAAAGCTTAGCTTCTAGAGCTTCAATCAATGCTTTGATTTCAATCAGTGAAGAAGAAGATTTAGAACCACCACGTGCACGTCCGCGAGAAACAATATCTCCATCACGAGTCACAACAGTTACTGATGGATGAGCACGCAAGATTGCTTCGGCAGCATTTGCATTATCGGCTACAACGGTGGATGCAAGTAGTGAATCAAGTAAATCGGCAATCGAAGATGAGCGAATATGCGCTGACAAAGGATCCAGACCAACCGGAATTGTTGAAGTCGCACCTTGCCCAGGTTCGTACACAAGCACATCGGCTTGACCTAAGTTTTCATTTCGAAGCGTTGTAAGAGCAGTGACTGCAGATGAAAGATCCTTGACAACTACGGCATCGGCCAAAGTTCCTAACGCTGCCGCAGCTGCAGCTTCCCAACCATTATCAATCTCAATTAATCCTGCAATACTGCCAAGAATTGAAACACCGCGTGAATCACGCAAAAGCGCAGATGCGCCATCTCGACGCTGTGAAGTCAACTGCATCGCCTCTAACTTTGATTCAACGGCATTTCTTTCACGATCTGCTGCACGTTCTGCATCCACCAATTCGGTGTGCTTATTCTTAGCCGCTTCCAACAATGATTTTGCGTTCTCGTATTGCGAATCCAAACCAAGTTCACCTGAATCAGCGCTAGCAATTTCAAGTTCGTGCGCCGAATACTGCTGCTTAGCTTGATCGACTCGGTTTTGGGCATCATTACGTGCCTTAGTTAAGCGCTCGATTTCTTCGGTGATCGCCTCAAGTCGTGCGTTTAACGATTTTATGTGGCCCTCTTGGCGGGCAGTTCCTTCACGCGCATCGGCGATAGCACGCATGGTGGCGGCAATTGTGTCTTCATCACTTTTCAGCGCAGACTCTGCCTGGGCAAGTGCGGTTGTTGACTGCGCCAATTGTTGCTGGGCAGAAACAACATCAGCGCGAAGTTGGGTTTCTTCTAAGCGAAGTGTTCGTGCTTCTGCATCCAAACTTTCCGGATCCCGTCCTGAAGTTCGTGCTTCTTCAGCTTCTTCATTGAGGAATCGTGAACGCTCTTGCGCCAAACTTTGAGTTCCGCGGAATTTTTCTCGCAAAGAGTTTAAGTTGTAAAAAGTCTCTTGCGCGGCAACCAACAGTGGACTTTCAACGGCAGCTTGTGCATCTAAAGCTTCTTCGCGACGCCTGACAGCGTCTAGATCATTTTCAACCGCGGCCCTACGTTCACGAAGTGCGTTCTCATCAGCAACTTCTAGTTCTAAAGTTTTTGACATAGAAATAAAATCATCAGCCAATAAGCGAAGCTTGGCATCACGTAGATCAGCTTGAATAGTTGCAGCTTTCTTTGCTACCTCTGCCTGCTTACCCAATGGACGAAGTTGACGACGAAGTTCAACAGTTAAATCTTGAACGCGCGCAAGGTTGGCCTGCATCGAATCTAATTTGCGAAGGGCTTTTTCTTTTCTCTTGCGATGTTTGAGCACGCCGGCTGCTTCTTCAATAAACCCTCTGCGATCTTCAGGTGTTGCCATCAAGATCGCATCAAGCTGTCCCTGTCCAACAATTACGTGCATTTCGCGACCAATACCGGAATCGCTGAGTAGCTCTTGGATATCTAATAGACGTGAAGCTTCACCATTTATTTGGTATTCACTTTGTCCATTGCGAAACAAAATTCTAGAAATAGTTACTTCTGTGTAATCAATTGGAAGTGCGCCATCGGTGTTATCAATTGTGAGCGAAACTTCGGCTCGACCAAGTGGTGCTCGGCCGCTAGTACCGGCAAAGATGACATCTTCCATTTTCCCGCCACGAAGTGACTTTGCGCCTTGCTCACCCATAACCCAGGTAAGGGCGTCCACAACATTTGATTTACCTGAACCGTTAGGCCCCACCACGCAAGTGATGCCGGGCTCTAGTCGAAGAGTGGTTGCAGAAGCGAAGGACTTAAAGCCCTTGAGCGTCATACTCTTCAAATACACGCGGTAAACCTATCGCCTATTGAGCGTGATTTTGGCGAATTCAGCGTTGCGGATTGGCGGTTTTTAAAGCCTCGAAGGCTGCGCGGGCCGCGACTTGTTCAGCCTCTCGCTTACTTTTTCCGGTTCCCTCACTTAACGCTTCTCCGGCTAACATCGCGACGGCGGTGAAGTTTTTATCGTGATCCGGACCATCTTCGCTAACAATGTATTCGGGAACGCCCTTTCCTAAAGCGGCTGCAAGCTCTTGTAATGCAGTCTTTCCATCAAGACCTGCCCCGCGAGCCACTGCAGAATCCATCGTGGGTGTAATCAAGTCGCGCACGATTTCAGTGCAGCGCGCAAAACCAAACTGTAAATAAATTGCACCAATTAGCGCCTCTAGCGCATCTGCAAGCAAGGAATTTTTATCGCGACCATTTGTGACTTCCTCACCTTTTCCAAGGCGGATATATTGGCCGAGCTGTAAGCCTCGCGCGATATCTGCCAAAGCGCGCATGTTTACAACACCTGAACGCAAAGGCGATAAACGACTTTCGTCAAAATCTGGATATCGTTTGTACAACTCTTCAGTGACAATTAAACCAAGAACTGAATCGCCAAGAAATTCTAGACGTTCATTAGTTTCTTTACTTCCCGATTCATATGCAAATGAACGGTGAGTAAAAGCCAACTCAAGCAAAGCTGGATCGAGTGTTACTCCCAGCTGCTCACTGAGCATGGAGCTCAGATCAGACCTCTAATACCTGACGACGGTTATATGTACCGCATGTTGGGCAAGCAGTGTGCTGCAACTTTGGTTGCTGGCATTGACCACATGTTGAAAGTGCTGCAGCAGTAGTTTTCCACTGGCTACGACGTGAACGCGTCTTTGAACGCGACATTTTTCGCTTTGGTACTGGCACTGTTCTAACCTCTTCTCAATCATTGCAGCGGCAACGAGGCCGCAGAGGAGAAGTATCCCTCAAAAGGGCTAAATCTTGAAATCGGGGTCCTGAAGATTGAGTCCGCCTAAGCCTGCCCATCGTGCGTCAATGCTCTGGTGTGCGTGATCTTCTGGCAGTTCAGCCCACTTTCCGCCGCACTCAGGGCATAAACCCGGGCAGTCCTGGTCGCACAGCGGATTGATCGGCAAGGAGAGAACAACAGCATCACGGATCGGAGTTTCTAGATTCATGATGTCACCATCCATCATGAGTTCATCCTCAATCTCTAAATCTTCAAGGGTTTCTTCCTGCTTCTTTTTTCTTTTCCCGCGTTCATTCGTTGGTTCATAGTTATAGAGCTCTTGAATTTTGCGATCAATAACAATTTCGACTGGATCTAGGCATCGAATACACTCGCCTTTTGCAACCGCATAGACATCTGCACTGAGTAAAATTCCTTCAGTAACTGATTCCAGCCGCGCATCTACTTCAATGAATTCTCCAGCTGGTACGGCAATTAAATCAACACCAAACTTTTCTTTTACTGGAATATCGAGAACATATTCCTTCATTTCACCCGCACGCCGTGGCAACTCATATGTATTTAACTGAAATGAATCTGCTTGTTTGCTCACGAAATTTTTCTCAAATCAACTTTGTTTGAATTATTTTTCATCTGCAAGTTGAGACAAAACATCCTTATCGTTTGCCCCAGCAAGTCGATCACGTCCACGAGAAACAGCATCCATGGTCTTATTTAGGATTACTTCTAGGGTTGCAAGGCGACCATCGATATATTCCTCAACTTCGGCCTTTTCGATTTCAGCCGTCTCACGTGCATCATCCAGAATCTTACGTGCTTCATCTCGCGCAATTTGGACAATCGATGTCTGTTCCACCATCTGTGCAACATCCTCACGTGCAATTGCAATCATTTGCTCTGCACTGACACGCGCTTCTTCAATAATCGCATCTCGAGTTTCAATAATCTTTCTCGCCGATTCAAAATCAGTTGGTAAATTCTCGCGTGCCTCATCTAAGACTTCGAGCATCTCTGCGCGATGTACAACGCAGCTTGCTGAAAGTGGAACACTGCGAGCTTCCTCAACCATAGTGATAGCTGCAGTTAATTTTTCAACTGAATTCATAATTACTTCCCCGCTATTCGTAGCTTGAGCGCTTCGTTTATTGATGGTGGCACCATCGTTGAAACATCGCCGTTGTAGTGAGCCAACTCTTTGACAAGAGATGATGAGAGAAATGAGTGAGTAGGAGCAGTTGCCATAAACATGGTCTCTACTCCAGATCCTTGTAAATTAACTTGTGCCATTTGAAGCTCATAATCAAAATCTGAAACTGCACGTAGGCCCTTAACAATGGCCTGAATTGAATTGCTCTTGCAGTAATCGACTAACAGGCCACTCCATGAGTCCACCGAGACATTTGAAAACTTTCTTGTGACCTCGGAGATCATGGAAATTCGCTCTTGGACTGTGAAAAGGCTGGCTTTGGTTCTGTTCTCTAATACAGCCACTACTACGTGATCAAATTGCTGAGCAGCACGTTCGATGATGTCTAGATGTCCATATGTGATTGGATCAAAGGATCCTGGGCATACCGCGCGCTTCATGGCGTAAACGCTAGCAAGATGCCGCCCAGTTATCCATTCTTTGGCTGATAATTAGCGTAATAAATGGTCGCTTGCCCATAATTTCGCTCGCGCGCAGGCGCATAAGCGTCAGGCCAAATGAATTGCGGGCCACGCGCCGTTCTTTCAACTGCAATAAAGGCATCACTGCTTAAGAAATCTCCGTCATGCAACGCGCTTAAAACATCTTCCACTGCTTGATTGCTGAAATCATAAGGAGGATCGATATATACCAAGTGATACTTTGTTTTTGGTAAGTCCTTGAGGAAGCGTTCAGCACTCATTCCAAACAGTTGCAGTTTTCCACTTGGATTAGATTTCTTCACAAGTTCATAATTGTTTTCAATTGTCTTCTGCGCTTCATCATCTTTTTCAACAACATGAACCAGCGTTGCCCCGCGTGATAATGATTCCAGCGCAATAGCCCCCGATCCCCCAAAGAGATCAAGAATATGTAAACCTTCAAAACTTCCAAACTCTGAAGTTAAAGAAGAAAAAAGACCTTCTCGTGCTCGATCTGATGTTGGTCTAGTTGCGCCTGCAACTGCGCCTAAAGTTCGACCACGTGCCACACCTGCAATGATTCTCAATGTACTAACCCTTATCCAAGTAATCGACGGCTTGATCTCGCTGTAATTGGGCAAGCTCTTTTCTGAGTAAAGGATAGTTGGTTAAATCATTATCTATTGCAATAAGTTGATCAGCATCCTCGCGTGCGAGCTCAATCAAAGATTCATCGCGCAAAACTCGAAGCAAACGTAAGTGTGATTGAGTTCCAGACTGGCTGGCACCTAGCACATCGCCTTCTCGTCTTTGCTCAAGATCAATTCTGGACAATTCAAAGCCATCAACGGTTGCAGCAACTGCGTTCAGTCGCTCTCGAGCAGGAGTTAAATCCTCACAGTGTGAGACTAAAAGACAAAGGCCTGGCGATGTACCACGACCAACACGGCCTCTTAATTGGTGCAATTGAGATACGCCAAACCTATCGGCATCCATGATCACCATGATTGTTGCATTGGGAACATCCACACCAACTTCGATGACCGTGGTCGACACGAGTGCCATCAATTTGCGGTCGCGGAACTTGGTCATCACAGCATCTTTTTCGTTTGACGACATGCGGCCGTGCAGCAAGCCAATTTTGTATTTGGCTAATTCGCCCTTGCTCAACGACTCGTAAATTTCTTCGGCCGCAGCGACTTCCAACTTGTCGCTCTCTTCAATCATCGGGCACACCCCAAAAGCCTGTTGGCCGTCATCGAGCGCTTTGCGCACCTCAGCCCACATGCTCGCTGCCTCGCCGGTCGACTCCCCCGACTCGTTGTGCTCAACCACTGCCATCGTCGCAATCGGCGTGCGACCTGGCGGTAGTTCGTCGAGCACGCTGACTTCTAAATCGCCGTACACGGTCATAGCTGCTGTGCGCGGAATCGGCGTAGCGGTCATCACCAGCACATCCGGTGTGGTGTGTTGCTCGCCGGCACCCTTGCCACGCAAGGCAGCGCGCTGCTCGACACCGAAGCGATGCTGCTCGTCGATCACCACCACACCAAGCGACGAAAATGCCACGCCTTCTTGAATGAGTGCGTGCGTGCCGATGGCAATGTCGACACCACCGCTGGCAAGATCGGCGAGCAGTTCGCGGCGACGCTCGCCAGTAACGCGACCCGTGAGCAACTCCACCCGCAACTGACGTTCGCCAAACAAGTTGCCGTCATCGGGCACCCGCAGGTCGGCCAACAACCGCGTGATTCCGGCAAAATGCTGTTCGGCCAACACTTCGGTGGGCGCCATGAGCGCACCTTGGTGGCCACCCTGCACTGCTGCCAACATCGCAGCAACCGCAACCACTGTTTTACCGCTGCCCACGTCGCCTTGCAGCAAACGGTGCATCGGCACAGGCTTGGCCAAATCTGCATTCACCTCGTCGATTACACGTCGCTGCGCACCTGTGAGCGGAAATGGCAGCGCGCCGACGAAGCGTTGCTGCATTTCACCGGTCATGTCGTGGCGAATGCCGGTGTTGTCACGCTCAAAGGCGTGCTTGCGGCCCACCAACACCAACTGCTCACGTAACAGTTCGTCAAACGCCAAGCGTTCACGAGCCTGCTCTTTGTCAACGATTGATTCTGGAAAGTGGATGATGTT
>Ga0082207_1000064_pt1 | contig 69706 bp, 47 predicted proteins | sample LakMenEpi10Aug09_FD_71540 | JGI IMG/M metagenome (GOLD analysis project Ga0082207, IMG submission 71540) | reverse complement strand
CGATAGCATCGAGCTTAGCCGATTACCGCGTTGGTCCCGTATGTAAAACGAACGTAAGTGGCCTTTTTTGGGATCGATCTGTAGTTCGATAAATTCATTGGCCAACGCCCCATCCTTTTGCGACACTCTAGAGCTTTGGCCTAAAAACGCTTTGAGGAAGCCTCCCGATGGGGTGGATCGAACCTGCGAATGTGCAAGCGCTTCGATGCGAACAAAACCCATTGGAGGCACATCGAGAATCACATGGGACTCCGATGGCTCGGACCGAAATGGGCTTACCGATAAAACTCGCTCGGACTGCTGGCTCTCGACAGCAAAAGTTGAATTGCCTAGGGGAACACCAAGACGCCTTGGGTGACTTGAGTCGTTAAGCACTAGCCAATCGAGGCTGGATCCTAGAAAACCGCGCAGAAGTTCTTCAGCTTTCACCCTCAGTTCTTTGATTCTCGACTCGAATTCCCCGACCCATAGGGCATGGTTTTGAAGCTTTAGTTCCCCATGGGCCGCTTGGGCATCGAGTTGTTCCAGGAGATTGTCGATTTGGGTCAGGAGTAGAACTCCTGGCCCGAGAGCATCTTGATTCTCTTGAGATTGGCTTGCGAGTATCCAGGACTTGAGCATGTCGGCGAGTCGTTCAAGCCCGTAGAGATTCCGTTGCAAGTGGATCAGGCTCAGTTGCAACTCATGGATTTTGTCGGGTTGCTTTGGAATCGCAAATGGAAATTGCTGTGGTCCGAACTGATCGGACCAATAGGGTTGTGAAGTCGTTTGGAAATATTCGTCGGCAAGAATCCACTTTCCAAGAGCGGGAGTTCGCCGAATACACCTCAAGAGATCTTGGAAAATCTCGCATGTGCGATCTGGCCAGTGGGCCAAGACCAACGTCGGGACTTGATGATAGTCGAGTTGCTTGGCCATCGCCGCACCAAGGCCCAAGAGCGATTCTGGGTCTGTTGCATCGACCAAGTGGCCCAAAACCATGTCGATCGATGGGCTATCGGATGAGGATTGCCACTTGAGCTTTGCATGTTCTTTTTCGGGGATCATGCCATCGAGAAATTTTTCCAATACAACTCCTTGGAATCCATGGAGCTTGGCAATACTCGGCAGGTGAGCAGGAATGCTTGGAAAAAACGGAGCGAGGGTCTTGGCCGCGGGCACCTGGAGTTCGGCCGACTTGGCTTTGGATCTCTGTAAACTCCTGATCAAAGATTTTTCACTCAAATAGGTGTGAATCAATTCGCGAGCAAAGCCACCGACGAGGCAAAGTGACTTCTGGGAGATTCTATCGACGAGACTGTCAAAGGACTCAGGACTGGAACTTCGAAGTTTCTCAAGCGTTTCGGTGGTTGCCAACAGGCTCAAAGGCGAGGAGCACTTGAGCTGAGATGTGAAACGACTTCCAAGGGTGCTCGGTGCCGAGAGGACTAGATGCAACAAGTAGCCTTGCTGGGAACAGTATCGGTCTCGCTCCTGGGACAGAGAGTCGAAAGCGGCCGCGAGCCATCGATCCGACTCGGCACAGTTCCCCTGATTGAAATTTTTTGCCGCCTGGATGATCTGATCCGAAACGATCATCCAATCGAGATTGAAGGAGTATCGTAGCTTTCTAGCCATCTGCTGGATCTGCATGACAGCAAAGCCGAAGGCCTGAAAGTCTTTCTCTAAATCTTCGAGGCCCTCGGAGGGGAACTCGCCGGAGGATTCGTCTTGAACATTTTCGCCCCCGATGAGTCGGCCGATCTCCTCGATGATCATGTGGCTGGGTCGTGACCGAGTGTAGATCACTTTATTGCCAGCGATATCGAGTTGCTCCTGAAGTGGTTGCTCTAAGAGGCCTTCGGAAAGTTCGGGGACTATCACCAGGGCATTTTCGACATCCAAGCCTGCTCGATCGCACCGTCTCGATTCGGGAAGAAACCCCAAGCGACCAAGAATCCTAGGTGACCACAACGATGTCCAGGCTCTGTGGTAGTCAAGGAATTGCGATTGGTTGACTTGCCCATCGGATTGACCGGCCAGGGCGTTGATCGAGGGCACCTCCTCAAGTGAAGGTGTTGCAATCGCAAAGATCAGCCGTTTGAAAATCGATTCGGATTCCATAATTCCAGAGTATGAGTCATAATAACTAGCGTGGAAGACGAAATCTTCGAGGAATAAGCGTTATGAATCCAACTCAGTTTAGCAAGACGAATTCAAACGAGAAAATCCGACATCTTCCTCTGGTTGGGATTTTTATCTCTTTTTTGATGGTGACTGGGGTTTGTGTTCTTGGGTTATGGAATGACCTGTCCAATCGCCGCTCTTTGATTATCGCGGCGGAGATCTCCAACCTCGAGTCCCACGTCGAACGAACGCTCATTCGTATCCAGGGTGATTTGCGCGACGGAAAGACCTTGGAAGACTTCTCTGAGCCTAACGTCGTTCCTTGGTTGGTCGAGCACTGGTTTCGCATGATCGAGAGCCAACCGAATCGCATCTATGCGGCCATCGAAGACCCTTCGGGCTCAATCAGATCGTGCGGAGGCAATTTCGATTTGAGAAAGAATAAGCGGCTGGTTCGAGAGCAGATTTCTGGTTTTCCAATGTATGTGCAGAACGTCAGCTACGAAGTCGCCCCAGGCACATTTCGTGCGATTGAGGTCGGTCTACCGATTGAGTTTCAGGGTCAGCGGATTGGAACCTATCGAACGGCCATTCCGATGAAATGGGTTGAGGAGCAAATCAAGTCATCGGAGAGGTCCCGTTGGTTGGTCTGGTTGGCGGTTCTTTTGGCCATGAGCTTGATTGTCGCAACCACCGCCCTTTTCGTGTTCCGCTTGGGAATTCACTCAAGGGACCTGGAGGTCGCTTTGAAGCACTCTGAAACAAGGCGTCTTGCGGACCTTAACAAGCTCGTTGTGAACATGGCACATGAGTTGCGAAACCCTCTGAATTCCATCCGTCTGAACCTATTTTCCTCTGAGAAAATCATCCGAGGTGAATCGCCGATGGATCAGAAAGAAGCCTTGGTCATGATTCACGAATCGGTCGGAGAGATCGAAAGAGTCAATGAATTGATCGGACATTTACTTGGGTTTGTCAAAACGGACGAATCCCAAGAAACATGGCTAAATTTCGACAGCGAAATTCAGTCTTTGCTCCAATTCCTCAAACCCACCCATGAGCATCACGGGGTTCAGGTCGACTATTCCCCCGAAGGGAAGCTTGCGATCGGCAAAGTATCGAGGAAATACCTCCGACAGATTCTCATCAATCTGCTCCAAAATGCTAGGCAAGCGATGGCTGGCACTGGCCAAATCCAAATCCATCTGCGTTCGGACCCACAGACAATCACTGTCTCGGTAGAAGACTCTGGACCCGGTGTGCCATCGAACTTGTTCGAAAAGATCTTCGAACCCTTTTACAGCACGCAGCTAGATGGTGCTGGATTAGGACTGGCCGTAGTGAGAAACTTGATTGAAGCCTCCGGAGGAAGCGTTTCATGCCAACGCAGTGAACTTCTGGGCGGTTTGAAATTTACCTTGCGATTTATGGCCAAACCAACGAGTGTCGAAGTAGTGAAAACAGACGGTTGACTTGGCTCATCTCCCGTTTTTTGCCTGGATATCCATCAATCCAATCCGATTAAAATTCAACTTCATTGAAAGCAGATTCATGAACACAGCCATGACAATCCTTGTCGTCGAGGATCAAATCCGCGAACGAGAAGCCCTCTCTCGATTGCTTAGATCCGAGGGCTATAACACAATTGCTGCGGGTAATCGGCCAGAGGCCATGCGAGCCTTCGAAGATTCCATCGACATCGTTGTATGCGACCTAAGGCTCGGAACCGACGATGGATTGGATGTACTCAAGCAATGGCGGCAAGCCAAACCCTCGGTTCCGGTGCTCATGGTCACTGCCTATGGCGATATCCATTCGGCTGTCGAAGCCATGAAGCTTGGGGCATCGGACTACCTAACAAAACCGCTTAAACCCGATGAACTGCTGATGCTTCTAAATCGCTACCTTCCCATGCGAGTCCGGGAGAAACAAATGACGCAGATCGATGCGGGAGGGATTGGGCGAATGATCGGCCAATCGCAAAAGATGCGAGAGGTTTTCCATCAAATTGAAAAAGTTGCCGCTTCAGACTCCACAGTGCTGATCGTCGGTGAATCGGGGACAGGCAAGGAGCTTGTTGCATCGGCCATCCACGACAACAGTCGCAGGCGCACAGAGGCCTTCATCGCTGTGAATGTCACCGCTTTGCCAGATGCTCTGATCGAATCGGAACTCTTCGGCTACGTACGCGGCGCCTTCACAGGTGCTGCGGAATCCAGAGAAGGAAGGTTTCGCACAGCCAATCGCGGCACGCTCTTTATGGACGAAATCGGTGATTTGCCTCAAACTCTTCAGCCCAAACTGCTGCGAGTACTGGAAACCTATAGGTTTGCTCCAGTGGGCTCGAATGTCGAGTCTCAGGTCGATATCCGACTGATCGCAGCGACAAGCAGGAATCTGCCAGAGATGGTTGCAGAGGGACAATTCAGGATCGATCTTTATCATCGACTCAATGTCCTGACGATCGAATTACCTGCCCTTCGAGAGCGACCAGAAGATATCCCAATTCTGGTGGATCGCTTTTTGCGCGATTGCGCTAAGAGGCATCTAAGAAGCGTCCCGGACGTCGCCCCGGAACTCTTGGAATATCTGGAAAACTACGAATGGCCAGGCAACGTTCGACAACTTCGAAACGTCATCGAAAATATGATGGTCATGGCAGAAGAAGACGTCCTGACGGTACGCAACTTACCAAAATACCTAAGCGGCAATCCGCTCAGCGAGCAGCACCATGTGACCAAGGGCCCTTACAACCTCCATGATCTAGAAAAGGAAGCGATCCTCTCGGCTCTGAAAAAATCTTTTGGCAACCGAACCCACGCAGCTCACACCCTCGGAATTTCAGTTCGAACGCTGCAGAGGAAACTCAAGCTCTGGGGGATAGAATAAAAAACTCCAGCCTAACGCTCAATTCGATTCTCGCCATCATAACCGGTTGGGAGGTTATAGATGCCCGGAGCAAGCACCGACATACGCTAGACTGGAGTTAAGATCTGATTAAGCATCTGGCGTGCCAAAGCGTGAGAAAGCGAAATGTTTCAAAATGTACAGGGGTTTAACATGTATCGAGTTCATCCGAGCCTGCTGAAGAGGGGTTTGTGTGCGACAAACTGGCACCGAGTACGACACTTTGTCGCACTTGCGTTGGCTTTTAGAGGGATTCCGCAAGCATTCGACCTTTTTTCGAACTGGTGATATAGTTTCTGACCCGAAGGAATTCCCTAGAAGAGTTAGTAACGCGAATTTAAACGGAGCTCGACATGACCAATCCGCTGACGACCGAACGAAAAACATCCGTGATGACCGGGGCGGATATTCTGGTCAAATCATTGGTGGATCACGGAGTTGAAATCGTTTTTGCCTACCCAGGTGGCTGTTCGATGCCCATGCATCAGTCGCTGACGAAATACGAGGGTCGCCTAAGGACGATCTTACCGAGGCACGAACAAGGCGGGGCTTTTGCGGCCCAGGGGATCGCTCGATCGACCGGAAAAATTGGCGTCGTCATGGCTACAAGTGGGCCTGGGGCTACCAATCTTGTCACTGCCATCGCTGACGCGAAACTCGACAGTATCCCACTGATTGCCATCACCGGACAAGTTCCCACGGGTGTCATTGGCACCGACGCATTCCAAGAAACCCCAATTGTGGAGATCTGCCGGGGGATTACCAAGCACCACTATTTGGTCACCAAAGTCGACGATGTCGCTCGGGTAATGAAAGAAGCTTTTTACATAGCGACGACCGGCAGACCGGGTCCGGTCTTGATCGACATGCCCAAGGATGTGCAGTTGGACTCTTGCGAGGTCGATTGGGATGTGCCTATGAATTTGCCTGGGTACTCGCCGAGCAAGCATCCCAACGCGGCCCCCGAACAGATTAGGCAGATCGCGGCAGCCGTCCGGCACAGTAAGCGTCCGGTCATCTACTGCGGTGGTGGAATTGTCACGGCTGAAGCCTCCGAGGAACTCCGCACATTTGCGGCAAAGTCAGGTATACCCGTAACGATGACCGTTATGGGACTTGGGGTCTATCCGGCCGATGGGCCTTTGTCCTTGGACATGCTCGGGATGCACGGCGCTGCTTATGCAAACTACGCAGTTCGCGACTGCGATCTTTTGCTGGCCTTTGGGGTTCGCTTTGACGACCGAGTCACAGGCCATTTGGCTTCGTTTGCAAAGAATGCCAAGATCGTGCATGTCGATGTGGATGCTTCGGAACTCAATAAGAACAAGATAGCCCACATCGCAGTCAGAAGCGACATAAAGTACGCACTTGGCGAACTGAATAAAATCGTTGAGCCACCTGAGAATCTTAAGACCTGGGTGGACCATTGCCGTGATTTGAAAGCAAAATATCCGTTCGGTTACGATCAAAATTTCGAAGGCATTCTACAGCAGCATGCCATTCGTACTCTCTCGGACCTAACCTCAAATCGAAAGACTTTTGTCACCGTAGGTGTAGGTCAGCACCAGATGTGGGCCGCCCAGTTTTTCCAATTCCGACGGCCTCGAACTTGGCTAAGCAGCAGTGGGCTAGGAACGATGGGATTTGGATTGCCTGCTGCCATGGGAGTGCAAGCGGCCCACAAAGACGCCTTGGTTATCGATATCGATGGGGATGGATCCTTCCAAATGAACATCCAGGAACTCGCAACCCTTCATTGCGAAAAACTACCGGTTAAGGTGCTGCTATTGAACAATCAGCATTTAGGAATGGTCGTTCAATGGGAGGATCGCTTCATGGGATCCAACCGCGCTCATACTTACCTCGGTCCTATCGACCACGAAGAAGCCCGGGGACCGGGTTCAACCATCGCTCATACTTACGCAGAAAATCGCTACCCAGATTTTGTAAGCATCGCTAAAGGTTTTGGTTGTGGGGCAGCGACCGTTCGCAATAAAGCGGATTTGGAAACCGCTTTGTTAGAGATGATCAACTACCCCGGCCCCTACGTTCTGGATGTACAAGTCCCTTACCAAGAACACGTCCTGCCGATGATCCCTTCGGGTAGAACAGTCGACGAGATGATCCTTAGGTAATTCCCAAAAAAGGTTTTCGAGTTAGGTTTTAAGATGCTAGATCTTTACGAAAAAACGCAAGAAGCTTGCTCGGTCATCCAAAAGAAGTGGGGCCAAAAACCACACGCCGGCATCATTCTCGGTACAGGTCTTGGCTCCCTGGTCAAGAAGATCGATGTACAAGCGGAATTCGAATACTCCGAGATTCCGCATTTCCTAAAGTCCACGGCGACGAGTCATCGCGGGCGGCTTCTATGCGGCGAACTTTCGGGAGTCCCGGTTGTTGCGATGGAAGGGAGATTCCACATGTACGAAGGCTATCCCTTGGATCGCATCACCCTTCCAGTGAGAGTCATGAAGTTCCTAGGTGCCCAACTGTTGATGGTCTCGAATGCTTGCGGTGGCATGAATCCCAATTTCCAAGCGGGGGATATCATGCTCATCGAAGACCATATCAATCTCATGGGGGGAAATCCTTTGATTGGGATCAATGACGATCGGCTCGGTCCCCGTTTTCCTGATATGAGTCAGCCTTACGACCACCGACTTATCCGTGAGGCCCTGCGAATCGCTCGTAAGTCGGATATCATCGCCCATCAAGGAGTATTCGTCGCTGTGGCCGGTCCTAATCTTGAGACTCGCGCCGAGTATCGATTCCTAAGGCAGATCGGGGCCGATGTTGTAGGGATGTCAACGGTACCTGAGGTCATCGTAGCCGTGCACAGCTCGATGCGAACCGTCGGCTTCTCCGTCATTACCGATATGTGCTTGCCCGATGCCCTTGAAGCTGCCGATGTTTCCAAGATCATCGCCATTGCCAATGAGGCAGAGCCCAGGCTGACGACACTTCTGACCGGAGTGCTTGAGTACGACGCATCAAGCCACTCCCAAGGCTGACTTGCCCCTGAGCATTTACCCAGGAGTCTGAACCATTCCGATTCGACCTAGCACCAATGAATCCAGTTCGAAACCACTCGACTGGCTTCGAGAAAACTATCCTTCGTGCAAGCCTCGCATCGGTGTGATCCTGGGAAGCGGCTTAGGAGCTCTTGCTAATTCGATCGATCACCCAACTACCGTACCCTTTGGATCAATCCCCATGTTTCCGGTGCCAAAGGTTTCTGGGCATGAGGGTTGCTTGATTTTTGGAAACCTCGCAGGGGTACAGGTTGCAATGCTTCAGGGGAGATGCCACTTGTACGAAGGCTGGTCTTTGGAGGAGTCGCTCAGGCCACTGCGAACCCTTGTCGAATTAGGGGTGGAACTAGTGATCCTTTCGAATGCCTCAGGTGGGATCAACCCTAGGTTTCGAAGTGGCCAAGTTGTAGCGATCGATTCGCATATCGATTGGTTGTTCCAGTGCCCAAAAAAACCGAACCCAGAGGCAAGAAACGCGTCTATCCTTGGACGCTCACATCGTTCTTATGACCCGTTGTGGTTGTCCAGGGCTCAGGAAACAGCCTTGGAGCTTGGTTTTCATTTGGACACAGGCACCTACTTAGCAACGCTTGGGCCAAATTACGAAACGCGAGCCGAATACCGCGCCTTTGGACGCATGGGAGCTGATATGGTGGGAATGAGCACTGTTCCGGAATCTCTCCTTGCCATGCAAGCGGGAGTTCCGGTCTTAGCATTCTCCGTGGTTACCAATGTTGCCAATCCTGATCTACCCAGCCAAACTCAGCACTCCGATGTCCTCGAATGGTCTTCACTAGCGAGATCCAAACTTCAGCCACTGGTTGCAACCATCGCGTCAAAATACTTTTAATAGACCAAATGCAATCGCGAGGTTTTCACTTATGGACCATAGATCAAAAGAGCAACCACCAGAGGGGATCGAAGATGGAATCGGATCGGTTGATAACGCGCCAACCCTATCGATGCACCATGATGGATTGACCATCGATGGATATTCTCGCGCAGCGGTTCAAAGCTACTGGCGTATTGCGGAACTGAAATTAGGCTTCGACCTGGGGGCTCAACCTTGGGATTTTATGTCGTTGCCAAGGACTTTTATCAGCCATCCGCACCTGGATCACATCGCAGCGATCCCCGCTTATGTAGCCCGCCGCCGCATGATGAAGATGGAACGCCCGACCCTCTACTTACCTGACTACGCACTTTCCACTGTCGATCAGATGCTCAAGGTCTTCACGAGGCTCGATCGAGGTCGTATGCCTTGCGAACTGGTTCCACTGCGAGAAAATCAGGAAATTGATCTTACCCGTGAACTTCTCGTGACGACCCATGCAATGAAACACTCCATTCCTGCTTTGGGATTCATCGTTTGGGAAAAACGCCGGAAACTCAAAGCCCAATTTGCGAACTGGAACGGAGACCAAATCCGTGATGCCAGGCTCTCGGGTGTCGAAGTCACGACAGAAACCAGGATCCCTCTTGTTGCTTATACCGGAGATACCGCCCCTGCAGGGCTCGATCGCAACCCCGACATGTTTCGCGCAAAAATCCTTATCACCGAGATGACTTTTTTGGCGCCAGATCATCGCAAAGACCTCATTCACAAAGATGGACATATGCATTTGGATGACTTTGTCGAACGCAAGGATCTTTTTCTAAACGAACAGATCATTTGCGGTCACTTTAGCGTCCGATACAACAAACCCCAAATCCAACGCTGGGTCGATAAGGCTCTGCCGGGTCGCCTCGATGGCCGACTGAAATTGTGGGTCTAGATCATCTGAGATTCAAATCGTCTGAGCCGACCAGACCCATGCAATAAAACAAAGACCCAGGGTCAGTCCGCCCAGGATTCCAATTCCCGTTGCGACCTCTGTTTTCGTGTTTACATCGAATTTCACACGCATTCCCGGTGAGAGATGCATGTGTATCAACCAACTCAGAACAAAACACAAAGCCAATCCAATCGTCGCATGGAATGCAATGACGAAGGCCGCTTGGCTATAGAACATCGCGATCAGTCCGTCTCCGATGGCTTGGACGATACCCCAGAACATTCCGACAAGGGCTAGCCACCACCCCCAAGCCTCCTTGACAAAAAGCCCTACGACAGTCGTCAGGTTGTAAGCTGCAAATAGAACGCAAATCAGGGCTCCGACCGAGCCACACCGGATTTCAACCGGCATCAAAGCTTGAGCCGTTTCGCTCACACTATAGTAGTGCTTACCTGCAATCGTCGCGGCTCTCACCAAGGTCCAAACGAAAAACAAACCGAGCAATGCATAGTGATAACCGCGCAAACTTCGGTAGACGTTCTCAGGCGTATCGCGAGGAATGTAATTCCGGAGAACCACTTCCTGCGTTTTGGACAATTCGCCCTGACCCACTTGGCCTTCACGTTCCATCGCCAACTACCTGTAACAAAATAGAGTCCGGCGCATAGCCTTAAGCCACCTAAGCTTTCGCATCACTTGATACGACAAATTGTCGTCGCCTTCGGCCAAGACGCAAGTAGAGTTACTCTTGTTTTGTTTGGTTTCTTTCCAACCGTTAACTTTTTCTACTGTTTGACTACCAAGTTGATCATCTTACCCGGAACGATGACAACCTTTAGCACCTGCTTGCCTTCGAGCATCTCGATAACTCGTTGGTTGGACATCGCTAAGCGTTGGGCTTGCTCGTTGTCGATTCCCACTGGCATATGAACCTTAGCCCTTACTTTTCCGTTCACCTGCACGGGGATCTCGACCGACTCGATCTTCATCTTCTCTGGGTCGGACTTGGGCCAGGTCACATAGGCAATAGACTCTTGATGACCGAGCACCCTCCAGAGTTCCTCGGCTACGTGGGGGGCAAATGGCGATAGCAGTAATGCCAAGCACTCCATCGAAGATTTCGGGCGGACCGATTCCTTGGTGAAGTAATTGACGAACTCCATCATTCTTGCGATCGCCGTGTTGAACGATAGGTTCTCGATGTCTTGGGTCACGGCCGCAATCGTTGCGTGCACGACTCGATCTTGCTCGGGTGTTGTTGGAACATCCTGGACCGATTCATTGCAACGCAATTCTTCAGCGCGAGAGTCCACGATCAATCGCCAGGCTCGATCAAGGAAGTTTCTAACTCCGTTGACACCTTGCATGCTCCATGGCTTGGTCGCCTCCAGCGGCCCCATGAACATTTCATAAAGTCGCAAAGCATCGGCGCCGTACTCTTTGACAACACCCTCGGGATCGACGACGTTTTTCAAGGCCTTGGACATCTTGGCTACAATCTGATTGAGTTGCTCGCCAGTCTGAAGATGCCTTGCTACCCCTTGCTCATCTTCTTGGACTAAATCGACCGAAACCAAAGCGCCCCGCTGATCCTTGTACGCATAAGAAAGAATCATCCCCTGATTGACGAGCTTTTGGAATGGTTCAGGGTGGGAAACGTACCCTCGATCATATAAAACTTTGTGCCAGAAACGGGCGTAAAGCAAATGTAGCACGGCATGCTCTGCTCCCCCGATATACAGATCCACGGGCATCCAAGCTGCTTCTTGCTCACGATCGACAAAAGCCTCAGAACACTTCGGGCTGATAAATCGAAGATAATACCAACACGATCCAGCCCACTGAGGCATGGTATTGGTCTCTCGACGATAACGCTTGCCATCGAGTTCGACATACAACCAAGACGGATCGGCTTTTCCAAGAGGCGGCTCTGGACGCCCGTGGGGCTTGTAATCCTCCAGATGGGGAAGATCGACCGGAAGGTCTTTTATGGGAACGGCGCGAATTTGCCCATTGGGTTTTCCGTCCTGGCCCAGCTCATGAAGAATCGGAAAAGGTTCACCCCAAAAACGTTGGCGACTAAACAACCAATCTCTTAGTTTGTAGTTAACCGCTTGACGACCGAGTCCAAGTCGTTCGAGATTTTGGATCACTTTGTCTTTGGCATCCTTGGTCTTGAGTCCGCTGAGCTCTCCGCTTGCGATCGCGATACCTTCACCAGCAAAACAGACCTTGCCAGAGCGAATCTCTTCTAGCTCCTGCTGGCTAGCTTCAATCGGCTCGACGACTTGGACAATCGGTAATTGGTACTTTATTGCAAATTCGTAGTCACGAGTATCGTGCGCAGGGACTGCCATGATTGCACCTGTGCCGTAATTTCCCAAGACGTAGTCGGCAATCCAAACCGGGATCGGCTTTTGTGTCACCGGGTTGATTGCTGTGGCACCGGTAAATACACCCGTTTTTTGTTTTTCCCCCTCTGTACGGTCTCGATCGCTTTTGAACGAGGCTGCTTTGCAGTACTGGTGAACCAAATCGGATTGCTGAGTCGAAGTAATTTTCGCGACCAGCGGATGCTCTGGAGCCAAAACCAGATAGGTCGCTCCATAGAGCGTATCGGGGCGGGTCGTGTAAACCCGTATCGACTCCCCAGTAGCTTGTTTGCCATCCTGAGTTGCTACCGGAAAATCGACCTCTGCCCCAGTGCTCTTGCCAATCCAATCGGATTGCAACTTCTTGATGCCAACGGACCAGTCGAGCAAATCCAAATCCGCAAGCAATCGATCAGCATAGGAGGTGATTCGGAGCATCCACTGCCTAAGCGGAATTCGCTGTACGGGATGGTCTCCTCGCTCGCTTCTGCCATCGATGACCTCCTCGTTGGCCAGCACTGTCCCTAGCGCTGGGCACCAATTGACCAATGCATCGTCTTGATAAGCCAAGCGGTAACTGTCTCGATAACTAGCGATCGCCTCAGGGCCCTTTTCGGCAACTTGCTCTGGAATCGGCAGTTGGCTGATCGGCTTGCCTTTTCGATCCTGGGGGTCGTACCAAGTATCAAAGAGGATCAAAAAGATCCATTGTGTCCAGCGAAAGTACTCAACATCGGTTGTCGCGAAAGAGCGATCCCAATCGTAAGAGAACCCAAGCATTTTTAGTTGCCGGGTAAAATTGGCGATATTCGCTTCGGTACTCTGACGCGGAGGAGTGTTGGTTCGAATTGCATATTCCTCGGCGGGCAATCCAAACGCGTCATAGCCCATGGGGTGCAAGACGGTTTTACCTTGCATGCGCCAATATCTGCAATAGATATCTGTGGCTGTATAGCCCTCGGGATGCCCGACATGCAATCCTGCACCACTTGGGTAGGGGAACATATCCAAAACATAGAGCTTTCCTTTACCGTTTGGATCGGGAAACTCAGGACATCGGAAGGTTTTGTTCTGCTCCCAATAAGCTTGCCACTTGGGTTCGATTTCAGCTGGATTGTATCGGGGCATCGCTAGGTCTTATGAACAATTGAAACAAACAGATAGAAATATTCAGTGCCGAATTGGTTGTTTTGCTAGGCCGAATGGATCGCTCGCCCATCGACAGCCAGTGCCGCTTCATGGATCGTTTCGGCAAGCGTTGGGTGGGCGTGGCAACTGCGGGCAATGTCCTCGCTACTTGCTCCAAACTCCATCGCTATGGATGCCTCTGCAATCAAATCCCCTGCCCTGGCTCCCAAAATATGAACCCCAAGAACGCGATCGGTCTTGGCATCGGCCAAGATCTTCACGCGACCTTCGGCCTCTCCCAGAGTCCTGGCCCTGCCGTTGGCGCCATAAGCACCAACGCCCTTTTTGTAACCTATCCCCGATTCCTTGAGTTGCTCTTCGGTCTTACCAACCGTCGCGATCTCGGGGTGGGTGTAGACGATCGCAGGAATGCAATCGTAGTTGAAGTGCGAATGAATACCTTGCATGCGTTCCACACACACTACCCCTTCTTCCATCGCTTTATGGGCAAGCATCGCTCCACCGATGACATCACCCAGAGCGTAGATACCAGGAACCTTGGTTTGGAAGTTGCTGTCGACTGGAACGAACCCTCTTTTGTCCGTTTCAATTCCGACATTCTCAAGCCCGATGTTTTGGGTCAAAGGAACCCTGCCGGTAGCCAGTAGAACCCGATCGCTTTCAATAGGCTCCGCACCTTTACAACGCACAATGCACTTACCATTTTCTACCTTTGCGGATTCAACCCATGACTGCAAACGAAACTCGATCCCTTGTTTGGTAAAAGCTCGCTGAGAGAGTTGACTGAGTTCTTGATCCATTCCAGGTAAAATCCGATCCAGTGCTTCGAGAACCGTTACCTTTGATCCGAGCCGATTCCAGACGCTTCCGAGCTCGAGGCCGATGTAGCCACCGCCGATGACCGTGAGTTTCTCGGGAACTTGATCGAACGAAAGAGCCATCGTCGAGTTACCGATCCTGACTCCATCCTCCTCGACACCGCGCATCGAGGCGGGTTTCGAGCCCGTTGCAATAATGATCCTCTTGGCTCTGAGTTCGATCGGCTTTCCGTCAACGGTCGCTTGTACCAGATTCGGCCCGAGGAGAGCCCCTCGGCCTCGATATCCAGCGACCTTGTTCTTTTTAAACAGCAGATCGATGCCTCCAGTGAGCGTTTGTACGATCTGATCCTTTCTTTTCATCATCGCGGCCAAGTCGAGTTGCACTTGGCCAACTTGAATCCCGTGAATCGACAACGAAGACTTGGTGTCGTGATACAAGTGACTCGATTCCAAGAGAGCCTTGCTGGGTATGCAGCCGACCCTCAAACAGGTTCCCCCGAATTTGTCGTTTTCATCGATACAAGCAACGCTCAACCCAAGTTGTGCTGCACGAATCGCAGCGACGTATCCGCCAGGTCCAGCACCCAAAACCACTAAATCGAACTCTGCACTTGCCATCGCTAAGCTCACTGAGGAAAATCCTTACGAAATTGATGTGGTAAAGCTTAACTTCGCGGTGTTAAAATCCAAGATCCGTTCGGAGTTGAGCCAAGAGTTTCTGCAGTTGAAGGGGGATTTTCCGGTGATTGCCAAGCAAATGGATCGCCTAGTGCGACTAGCGCAATGGCCAGCGGCCTATACCCTGGCAGCCCTTAGCCCACTGATTTTTGCAACGATGCTGTTTTGGCTCGCAAGATCAACGAAATATCCTATCTATGCGAGCATGTTCTGGATCGGCTTTACCGCAACGCTGGCACTGACTCGCTCCAAATGGGTTTCTTCAAAAATCCTCAAAACGGCAATTCGATGGGAGCGTCGAATCACCCAATCGCTCTTTTCGCTCGTGCTACTCCAACCGACTTCAACAATCCTACGGTGGGTAAAAACCAAGCTTGGGATTCAAAAGAAAATGGAAATCGACTCCCCAGGTTCAACGGTTTGGTTTGCCGATGATAATTGGCTTGTACGCACCAGCCCCTACTTCCTACCGACCGCATCGATCTTATTGTGGATTGTAAGCATCGTTTTTCTGCCCGCTTTCCTTCGTAGCTTCATCCTTGGTATCGGGGTCGCCTACCACCTACTGAGCGTCTATATTCAACTCACAAGCCCGGTTCCTAACGAAACTAACTTGTCCTATCCCAAACGATTCCTCTGGCTGTTCCTTGTGCCCATGAATTTGCTGGTCTTTGCGACAGGTTATGCGTTCGCCCTCGAGGGATTCTCAGGATTGCAACAAGTCTTCACCGATCTGCTCTGGCCTGTGACCTGGGCACGCCAATTCATCCAGCAATCCAATAGCTAAGAGTCTCAATAGCTACGATTCTAAGGAATGAGTGCTTCGGGTTTGAGCAAATTGAAGTAGTGTCCATGATCAGCCGTGACGATCACCAAAGAATCGTCCCAAGCCTCATGCTTTTCTATCCAGCGAAAAATCGCTGAAACAGCTTGCTCGCCACTAAATACCGCACCGATCGCGCTATCGATATCGTTCGCATGATTGGCCCAATCGACGTCTCCAGACTCGACCATCAACCAAAAACGATCGCTGCGACTGGCCAAGACATCGATGGCCGCCTGGGTTAAATCACTGAGTTTGGGGTTCTCGGAAAGATCCTCCGGTGAATACTCCTCAATCCCCTTAACCGTCGCCACGGGTCGGTAATCTCCATTGGCGGTTTGAAAGGGAAGATGTCCGTTCTTCGAGCCAAAAAAACCAAGCAATCGATGTTTGCCGTCGGCTGCTCTTCGGACTGCCTGACTGAGTACCTCTGGACCTGACAATCCAGGTGTTCGTTGGCACACCACATACTTGGCATCCGGGCCACCCTTGTCGATGTCCACCGCATCGCGATCCATGTCCGCCAAGTAACGATTGCCGGGGATGAAGTTCTCCCCTTGGCCCGCATTGGATTTAGCAATCTCTCCATAACCAGCCCCAAGCACAACATCCAAACCTGGATAAGGCTTAGTCTTGTGGGAGATCGACTCGAGTCCCAGCATATCCCTCGAAAGATCTTGGTAGTCATCCCGACTGACATTGACCGCATAAGCGGCCGCAGGTGTGGCATGGCATATCGGAACACTCGTTACGGTACCTACCGCGAATCCCTTTTCCCGCTGAGCCCACTGAGCAATGGTTTCGACCTGCGTGCGATCAGGTTTGACGTTGATCGCCCCATTGAGAATCTTGACTCCTGCGGTCATCGAACTTGCTGACGAAGACGAATCGGTCACCACATGCAAAGATTGCTGGTTGCGTCCAATAAGGTACTGCGGATCTGTGAACGGTTCCCATGGAGCATTGCCACCTAAACGATGGTCATACCCGCCGAATTTTGTGGATTGCTTTTTGTCGATCTGAGCATCGACATCGGTATCAACCTCCTCGCCCAGCGAAGAGGTCACCATGCTACCGAAATCGGTCGGACAACGGTTGTAATCTTGAAAGAGCAACCCGTTTCCACGTCCTTCTCGATAACTGACCTGTCCATTGCGGTAGATCGAAGCGGCCCAAGTCGTCTGCCAATCCATTCCATCAAACACTACCAAGAAAACATACTTCTTCTTGCCACTTTCAATTGCTGATCGTTGCATCCGATACACGTCGGTCTGGTCGGCGTAGGAGGCATTGGGATTTAGTGTGTTGACCGGGACTTGGCCATACAATTCCTTCAAGCGTTTTTCATCTCGATAGATGCTATTGGAATCGATATACTGAGCCAAGCTACCGCCAAAAACATACAGCGGTACGAGGCGGTTGGAGTGGTTTGTCCAACTGCTGTAACTCTCAGGTCGATACCCCCAATACCCCCAGGGTGACTTCATCGACTGGATTGCGATATGCTGTTTGGCCGCCAGAGCGTCCAAACCCTCCGGAATCACGACATCCTCGGGCGCAGGGCGTGCGACCTCTTGCTTGTTGTCGGGTTTGTCTTGCGCCCAGGCCAGACCGCATGAAAAGACCAACAGGCCAGCACCCAGATACTTTGCTTTTTGTTTCTTCATCGAAGGATCGCTATCGTTTCACGCAAACTAAGATTGCTCAATCGTAAGACCTAGTTTGGATTCACGCTCAGAATTGAGCAAGCCCATCCTTGTAATCAATTCACGAGAACTTCATGTTCATGATGCACAAGCGAATCATTGAGAGTCGGAAATGAGGCTCAAGGGGGCTCAGTATCGGGGCACACTCGGATCGATTTCCAAGCTCCAGGAGTCGATGCCCCCGGACATGCTAACTGCCGTGGGGAAGCCGTTGGCACGAAGCCAGTTCGTCACACGCAAAGATCTTCCACCATGGTGGCATAGTACGACGATTTGCTTGCCTTGCATCGACTCGATGATTTCTTGGCTCGGTGGCCATTGACTCATCGGTGCGAGCGTCACCCCTTGTATCTTGGCAACATGATGCTCGTTGGGTTCTCTGCAATCGAGAAAAAAGACCTCTTGCCCCTGATCGCTTTTGCAATCATCCATCCATCGCTTGGCAGTCGAAACGTCGATTTCCATCATTCACCCTAAGCCAATCGTTCGCAAACAAAAAGACGGTTGGAATCGCTCCAACCGTCCGTAGAGATTTTCTATGCTTTATAGAATTTGGCAACTACTCGATGCTCGATGCGTCCCAAAGATCGCCAGCATCTTTGGTTCCCATAGCACCCCAAGCGCCGTAAGGGCTCGGTTGGTTCGATCCGGCTCCGTCGATCCCTTCGGGTGCCGCACGACCTGCGTCACCGGCATCCACGGAGTTTGGTATGAAGCGAACATTGTTATCTCCAAACGCGACGTGAGCCCCAGAGCCGTGGTAACTAGATGCCGATGAAATGCCCCAGTCCCATAGCTGGTTGTTGCAAGACGCAGAATTTGGCCCAAGAATGGTTTGCACCGAGGCATGGTTGTAATCCCCATCGTGCCAACGCATCCCTTGAGAGTGCCACAAATCCCCTTGATTGACAACCGCTGGATCGTAACGGTCTCCCAGCTTAGCTCGCTTGCATCCCGTAGGAGTCCGAACATTGGCCTGGCCGGCAGCTTGCCAACGCGATCCTTGAATGCGAAGCTTTCCTGCTCCAGTTCCTAGATTTTGGGATGGAGTTGTCGCGATCTCGCCAAGGAGGATCGTAAAAGCCAAGCCGTCGGTGATTTCCGACAATCGACGTGCATATCGACCTTGAAACGCCCCCCGGTTTGCCGCTGGGTGCCAAGCCTGATTGACATTGACGACCGTGTCGCCGTAGCAACCTGCATAATTGACCCGGCCAGATCCATCGTAATCCCAGTTGGCATCTGGATTCAACCTTCCAGGATCCGAAGGACAACGCAAGGTTGCGACCTGGGTTCGCCAAGGGGTGAAGTTGCCTTGCATATCCCATGTCGATCTGAAGAACGGGCGCTGCTCCTGGATCTGCGTGTAGAGTTGCGATTGCTCCATCATCGGAAGGATGGCTACAAACAGCGAGTAGCGATTGATCGGCATACGCCCGACATTCATGTCGGCATCATGCACGCTCCATGGATTGTACGAACAAGGCCCCGCGGCACCCGCAGGAAGTTTCTTGTAGGCCGACTCGTAATTCAAACACCCCAGTGCAAGTTGTCGAATGTTGTTTCCACAGGACATTCGACGTGCTGCTTCACGCGCCGCTTGAACGGCCGGGAGCAATAGTCCAACCAAGATCCCAATAATGGCGATCACCACAAGTAGCTCTACGAGCGTAAAGCCCTGACGCTTTGTGCTCCGCATGAGAATTCTCCTAAAACAAGCGGAATAAAAATGAAAATGGCTAAGAGCCCAATAGGAAAAATTATCGATCAAATTCGACTCACGGTCAAACTTTCAAGCCCCAAAAGTTCCGATTTTTCCGAAAACTCAAAGCCTTGTAAGCTAGCCTAAACAACCTGAAACCCGCCACAAGGGTGGTTTTTCGTCCCTTGTGGCTGTGTGGACTAGCGGGCCAAGGTGATCGGTGTCAAGGATACCATGAGCCGCATCTTGGCCCGTTCCCGCAGCACCTCGAGCTCGACAGGGTGGCCCACAGGGGCAAGACCGACCATTTGGACCAAATGCTCATCGTTCTCGACGCTGACACCATCGAAAGTAAGGATGATATCGCCGTATCGAAGCCCTGCGGTTTCGGCTGGGCTATTGGGTTTGACGACCTTGACCAATGCCCCTCGGGCTTTTTGATTCTGCAAGCCCCCTTGGGAATCCACATTGTAAGCGCGCTCGACACTTACCCCCAAATAGGACCGCTGCAACTCGCCCCGCTCGATCAGTTGGGTCGCTACGGCAATGGCTAAATGGATAGGAATCGCAAAACCGATCCCCTCGTTGACCCCCGAGTTGCTTGCGATGGCGGTGTTGATGCCAATGACCTCTCCTCGCAGGTTCATCAGCGGTCCGCCACTGTTTCCTGGATTGATCGCAGCATCGGTTTGAATGAAATCCTGGTACACGATCGACTTGTTTCCAAGTTCGAGGTTCCGTCGCCCTTTGGCACTGACAATCCCAAGACTCACCGAGTGGTTGAGTCCAAAGGGGCTGCCAACAGCAAACACATGTTCGCCGACTTCAAGCGTGCGACTATCCCCTAAACGGCATGCAGCAAGATCGCTTCTGCCAACATCGATCACGGCCAAATCCGTCGAAGGATCCTCCGTGATTTTGACGATTTGCAAGGGCACCGCATCAAACGTTTCGACACGGATGTCTTCCATTTTCGCAGACTGAATCACATGCCGATTGGTCAGCACGTAGTCGCGTCCCTGATGCTCGATGACTACCCCAGCTCCGGCTTCCTCGATTCTTTTGGTTCGGCCTTTGGTTTTCTCCAAGCGTGTATCCAAAGAGACCTCTTGAATCGGCTCTTCTTTGGTCGCTTCGATGTGAACGACGGTAGGAGATACGAGTCGAACGGCCTTTCGCAAGAGCCTATTTTGCTCCTCCCACTGATTGACTTCCTTTGCAAGAACCTCGTACTGTTTTTGACGATCCTTTAAATCTCCAGAAACAGTCGAAAGTGATTGGGCCAAACACCAGGAGTTGAGTAAAACACCCAGGCCTGCGGCGACTGTGCAACAAATGCGTGTGGATCGCATGACACAAAATAGAAAAAGGAGATCTAGAGCGACAGCTACTTACTATAAGCAGCATTCTTCTGGTTATCTCTCGGCTTAATCGAGATGCCTCTAGCAACCTAGCCTAACGCTTCGGCAGAGAATGTCCTATCGATCGATGGACATTGCCAAGGTATCTAAAGATGCCGAATGTAGCGATCAGGCCGGCGTGCTCAAAGTCCTATGGCTTTAAAGTACCGGACTTCTGGGTTCATCGGCGCGAGGTCCAAGGTTTCCGTAACGGTGATAGTCGAATGAAACGCTCTGCTCGACGACATACCAGAGCAATTCAAGGTCCTCAGGGATGACTGGACTATCGGCTAGAAAGACGTAGTGCTTGGGTGCCAAGCGGCGGACGCTTTCTGGAACTTTTTCGACTCCATCGTAACGCAACCTCTGGACGTGACCTGCGAGCATATCCTGGCAAAGTTGCTCATCGGTTTGCTCAACCCACTCGATCTTGCCAGCCCAAGTCAGAGTCGCACGTTCGATTGCCTCGATTTTGCGATCATCCATCGAAGGATCGCAACTGATGATTGCCGTTCCGCCAGTTGCAACGGTTGCAGCACACCTTGCGAAAATTCCCCAGACGCTATCGCTTGCTACAACACGGATGTGCATGGGACTTACGGGCAAGTACCTGCGGTGATTGTCTTGCCCAACCAATCGCAAATGGTCATGCTGCTGAAGGATCTCTTCGAGTGCAAAGCGATCGTAATTGACCAAGGCTTGACGCAACTTGCTCAAGTCCGATCCGACCGAGGAATCCACAGCCAGCAACTCCTTGGCAATCCCATCGAATTTGGCCCAAAACTTTTGCAGCATTGGGTTTTGAGGCTTGGCGTTTGCGTCGACGTTCTGCGGTTGCACAGAAGTCTCCCAGCGGTGCAGAATCGTGACGTAATTCGGGCCACCGGCTTTCGTCCCAGGCCCAAAGGCACTTTTTCCTAATCCACCAAAAGGTTGCCTAAGAACAATCGCACCCGTGGTGGACCGATTGATATACAGGTTCCCTGCGCGAATCTTGCTCTTCCAGACTTGCTGTTCACGGTCATCGAGCGACTCAAGCCCGCTGGTCAATCCATATCCGGTCGCGTTGACGATTTTGATGGCTTCCTCGAGCCTATCGAATCCCATTACCCCCAAAACCGGTCCGAACAATTCCGTGCAGTGTGTGAAACTTCCTGGCTGAACGTTCCATTTCACGCCGGGAGAATACAAACATGGATTCTCGCCGACTTGGGCGGGCATGACCAACCACTTCTCTCCACGTTCGAGTTCTTTAAGCCCTCTGAGCAGATCCCCAGAGGGTGGCCGAATCAATGGTCCGATCTTCGACGACAGATCCCAAGCCGAGCCGACGCGAAGACTCACGACCGCATCGGTGAACTGATCTTTGAATTCCTGACTTGTGAAAATCTCTCGATCCAATAACGCTAAACTTGTTGCAGAACATTTTTGTCCACCGTGCGAAAAGGCGCTATGGAGTAGATTTTTAATTGCCAGATCGCGGTCGGAAAGACCGCTGATGATCGTCGCATTCTTCCCACCGGTCTCTGCAAGCAGCGGCAATCGCGGATTGGTATCAAGAATCTTCAACGCAGTATCTGTTCCTCCAGTGAGAATCACTCTAGCGATCGATGGATCGCTCAGGAGGATCTTACTGATGGCATTGCCACTTGAGGGTGCAAATTGCAACGCCTCGGGCGGAACCCCTGCCCTCCAGAAACACTGGCACAATAGGTATGCGGGCAAGACGGTATCGGAGGCAGGCTTGAGCAGAACCGTATTTCCTGCGGCCAAGGCTGCGGCGATTCCTCCGCATGGAATAGCGATGGGGAAATTCCAGGGGCTGATAACCACCACTGGACCTGCAGGACCGACCCCTTTGCCCCTTTGATTCTGAAGGTCCAGTGCGCATCGAGAATAAAACTCGACAAAGTCAATCGCCTCACTGACCTCAGGGTCGCTCTCAGATATTGTCTTTCCAGCATCCAAAATCGCTGCGCCGATCAAGTCACCTCGGGCGATACGAATCTCATGGGCCGCCTTGCGGAGAATCTCATAGCGAGAAGTTGGATCCATTGCCCCCCAATCTGCCGGATCGCCTTTGAGACACTCCAGGGCAGACTTCAGTTGCGACTCGTCGGCTTGTTGGTACCTTGCAGCAATCACGCCTGGCCTGGACGGATCGATCGATTCGACCAAACTACCTTGGCCTTGCTGCAGACCTTTCCCGATAGATACCGGAATCGATATCGCCTGCGAATCACAACGAGGCATCCAGTCTTTAACAATCCGCTGCGCCCAAGTTGCATTTTGGGGCAGTGAAAAATCGGTATCGGGCTCGTTGGCAAAATGCTTCCAGCTTGCTGGCACCGGCGGCTGGGTAGGAGGTGTGTTGCGATCCTGAGTTCGCCTCGGATCGCAAGGAACTTGATCTATCTTTCGGATCGATTCGATGAACCCGTTTTCCAGCCTTTGCCAAGTCGAACTGCCAACCTGGATCTTAAAGGCATGCCTGAGAAAATTATCCGGACCGGTGTTCTCGTCCAAACGCCTTATCAGATACCCAATCGCATTGATAAACTCCTCGCGATAACAAGCCGGGGCATAGAGCAAGAGCCGCTGGGATAACTCCAAAATAGCTCGGCGCTGGTGATTGGCCATCCCCTCGAGCATTTCGAACTGCACTCGATCCAGCGACCTGGTGGCAACGGCCAAAACCATTGCGTACGCAAGATCGAATAGATTGTGCGAAGCGACCCCGAGTTGGACAGCCTCCAGGTGCTTCGAATCCATACCGAACTTGAGCATTCTCTTGTAGTTTGCGTCGGTTTCTAATTTCGACCGATAAGGAGCTTGCGGCCACCCCCGAAGCGAGGCCTCAACGCGTTCCATTTCCATGTTGGCGCCTTTGACAATCCGGATCGTCACGCTGCGTCCTCCTCGCTCAAGGCGTTTCTGAGCCCAATGTGTCAGCGACTCTTGCACAAGTGCCGAGTCGGGTACGTAGGCCTGGAGAGCTATCCCAGCACGGACCTTTTCCATTCCCGGTCGATCCAAAGTCCGCATGAAGATCTCTGCCGTTAGACTCAGATCGCGATACTCCTCCATGTCCAAATACACGAACTTGGGAACCTCGGTCTTGTCAGGGCGAACGAACTTCTCCTTGGCCGCCGCGCGGTAAAGCAACTCCAAGCGATCCGAAACCATTCGAATCGTATGCTCGCGAGCCAAGGCGGAGATTTGTGAATAGAGCGTCGAGATCTTGATCGAAACACACTCGATCTCCGGCATCTGCAGGGCCGACAGATACCGGTCCAATCGTTTGCGGCACTCTTGCTCCCCTAATATCGCCTCTCCGAGGAAATTCACATTCATCCGCACCCCCTCGCGAGAGCGTTCCGAGAGGTGTCCTCGAAGTTTCTCTTCTTCGGCGGGCAAGATGACATTGGCTGTTTCTTTGCGCATCTTCTCCTTGACCAGGGGTACGGCTACACCTGGAAGATATTCACCGAAGGACTGAAAGCCCTTCAAAAGCGCTTGATCGAACATGCTGAAGAATCGGGGGACTCCCTGCACATCGAGAATATGAACCATTTGGTCGACCACCCGACCGGGTGAATTGCTTCGAAAGCTCTGGTCGGTGATCTGCGTTAGGGTAGCCTTGTCCTCAGGGTGCTCAAGCATCCGATCCAATTCAGCCTGCTGGCGTCTCTCGGCAGGTGTCTGCAACTCCGAAGCCCTTTTTTGCAAGGCTTTGGCCAGTTCGATGGCGGCCTGTTCGAGGCGATGATCGTCGATCGATACAGCACCTTGGTGAAACTCCGGTGGCAGTACCTTTTCAACACTTTGGACGCTTAAGCTTGAAGTGGTTGTCATATCTATTATTGGAGCTCACAAAAACCTAGGATGCGAGCGTTGCATTAATCGAGCCAATCGTTGTCTCGCAATCGCTCCGGTACGTACTTTTCGGTCACATAACTAATATCGCGGCTGATCAAGGCCTCGACTTCCAACTTGAAGTCGTTTGTCAGCATCTGTTTGATTTCCGCCTGCCAATGCTTCTTCTCGGAAAACCAAGGGTAGGATGCGATCTGTTTGGCTCGTTTTTTGTCCTTGTCGTCGAGCTTGATCGTCACGTTTTCCTTGAGTTGGCAACGTACAAAATCGCTGCTGCGGAGCCCGACGAACTTCGCCTCGGGTACGGCCATACGCATGCTCTCAAAGGCCAAATTGATCGAGCCTTGTTTGATCACCGAATAGATGTAGTATCCCCACGGATCATTATCCAATAGGCAAAAAACCGGTAGCTTGTATTCGGTGTGCAAACGATAGAGCATCCGTCGAACACCGCGCGATGGCTGACCGGCTCCGTGCGAAACGATGCACTTGTGCTTCTGCCAAAACTTGTCCTCGTTGAAGCGTTGCCAAACCGTACCCTTTTCGACATGCAAGATAAACTTTGCGTCGCATCTTTTGATCTTCAAGCGGTCAGGTTCGACGATACTGGGGATCGGGTAGCCGGCAGCTCCCATCCGCGATGCGTCCAACTCGTTTTCTCCGTCGATAACCACCAGCGGACCGGCCAGATTTCCACGGGGCTCTGCATACAAATGGAGTTCCTCCCGCATCGCTCCGGTGATGACTTCCAAATCCTCGATGATTGTGTCCGACTCGCTCTGATCCTCGAAGGTGTTTTCCTTGGTCCCCTCGATGTTATGCTTGAGCATGTAGTACATGCCCCGGATACTCGTCGATTTGCCTTGACGAATCAATCTCGAACAACCACTCCCGACGAGGATCGTCTGCATATAAGCTCGAGCTTGATTAAGGTTAAAAAGCTCTCTTCGATTCGTCTTACCCCCCATTTCGATGAGCCGTTTTCGGCGGTTGTAGTGCGAATTGGACAAAGATCGAGACGGGACATCCAAATAAGGATCTCGCCGCTTCTTGGCCACCTCGGCCACCGCCGCTGCGAGTCGCTGCAGCTTGGTCATCGTCTCGACATCCCGACCCTTGATCGGAACCTCCTTGACGACCTCTTCCTCAACCGACTTTTGCCTTGCTTTTTTCGCCATCCTTTTTCCCCATGAAAGTGCATCAAGATTCACAAGTTTTACTGATCTTTGGAGTTCCTGGCTAGCACCAAGGGGCACTGGTGTGATTTAATCAAGGCTTCATCGGTGTCTAAACCGCTTTGAATTCCAAAAACCGCTGTTCCCCTTGCTCCTTTCTGCACCGATGGAAATGGATTTCTTCAAGCTCGCTGCCTGGCTCACCAGAGCTTGCTTGTGGATGCTTTTACCGAACTTGGTCTGGGCTCAAGACTCCCTCAAAGAACGTCACTCTCGGTGGATCGAATCGGCACCACCTGGAATCAAGCGATTGATCGATCTGGGCGATGTCTCCTTCGAGGCCGACGATCGCGAGTTGGCTGCAAGGAAAAAACAAGGTCTAGCGAAGTTTACCTTCGACTACCAATACAGATACCGAATAATCGGCACACGAAGAACCGTCGCACGAGACTCCCTGGAACCTACAGTCGTTGTTGTTGCAAAGATCCAGCTAACAGACCTGAAGCTTGCCCATCGGGTTTTTATCCTATCGACCTTCGATCCCAAAGATCCATGGAAATCTCCGCTCTTGCAACACGAGTTCGACCACGTATCGATCAGCACCGATCCGAGACTACGAAGTCTGCTGAAAAACTATCTAGGAACACCACTCGAGATCCAGCTTCCTCAGGAACCCCCCGTTGATCCCGACCCAAAACCACTGGACATTCGGATCGACCAAGAGATCCAACGAACCATGCAAAATAGAGTCAAGGAGATCGAGCGAATCACCCAGTCCCTCAACGATCTCTTCGACAAAGAATCCAGTGATGGAGTACGAAGCATCGCGCAACGAGAACGATTCTTCTCCGATTTCTTTACGGTGGAAACTCTCAAAAAACTGGACTTCAAGAGCCCCGAAATATTCGAGGAATACACCAAAGTGATCTCCAAGTCGCAGTGGCAAGAACATTACAGTCTCAATGCGCCACTTTAGCCCAAGAAAGCTTGAATGGAATCGCTCGAAACTCAACCGAATCGACTCAATCGCTGGCTTCTGACCAGTGGAGCATTCTTCCTCCACTTCCTCTCGCTGGGCTTCGCTGTCTTCCCATTGCAGACCCATCTGCGACAGATACACACCGCGTCCGTAGCAAGTGTCCTTGCAAGCTTAATCCCAGTGGCAGGAGTCTTAACCTTTTTTCTTTTTAGGTTTGCAGAGCGAAGGCAATGGACTAAGTATCCCGGACGATTGCTTCTGGCCGCCGCACTAAGCGCTGGAGTCTTGCAATTGGTTCTGGGTATCCAGTTGGCCAATTACCAAGCCGCTCGCAATGTCTTGCCCGGATTTATCGAAACCGCAATATGCTTACTAATGCTCGCCTGCGCGCACGCTTGCTGCATGAATCTTTTGAATCATCTTGCAGTGGCTAATCTAGGCAGTCATTCCTATTCGGCTCGAGCCGCCGGTAGCGCCGGCTACATGGTCGCTATCCTCGCAACGGCTGCAGTCCTCTCAGATGAAACGATGGTGCTTGAGTACCACCTGTTTTTGGCCGCCACTTGCGCTTTGGCTCATATCGCATTTATCGCTGGAACCCTTTTGCTTGGAAGTTTTTCCGTGACTAAAAAACCATCGAGTCACAACACTTCGGAAAAGATCGAAGAAAAACAAACTACGCAAGCAGCAGCTTCGTCGCAACCGTGGCGATGGCAAGCACTGATCGTCTTGGTGAGCTTAACCTCCTTTTGTGAAGGTGCTTTCGGCCTTTATTCGCACGAGTTTCTGACGACCCATTTTGGGGATCTTGGTTACTATCTGTTCGCCACATGCATCATGCTCGAGACGGTTCTGCTGGTGTGCCTGCCGTTTATGCCAAAGCTTCGCAAGCATCTTTTGTTCGTCGGTCCGCTTGGCTGGATGCTTTTGCTCATCGGATGTTTGATCGCTCAAGCCGGTTGGCCTATTTTCGGAGTTTTAGCACTGGCCATGGCCCTGAACTGTCCGTTTCAAGTTTCCTGCAACGAAAACGCTCATGCGATTAGGCCTCAAGTCACGGGACTTGCAACGATCGCCTTGGCTCAAACCGCTGGCATATTCTGCTCCCAGTGGGCTTCGGCTCTCCTGAATCGATTCCCCCTGGGCATCGCTACGTCTAAGCCGTGGATCAACCTTTGGTGCTTGGCCCTTGGGGTCTCTTTGGTGGGATTGACTCTTGCAGTGCTTGTTCAACGCCAAGACCGCTGGTCTGCCGAGAAAGGGCCTCGATCTGATAATCATGGAGCTGAACACTGATACCCTGACCCATGCAGCGCACAGAGATCAGCAAGCGAAGTTGGTTCTCACGACGAATGACAATCCCCTCGAAATCCTTGAAAGGACCCGACTTGATCCTAACTGGATCTCCCGGTTCGAGTTTCGCTTCAGGGAATATCGGCTCACCTGTTTGTATCGCTCTGTGGATCCGAGAGATATCCTCCACAAACTCAACATGGTCAGAAACCTGCAATGTCTTGCAAACCGACCCGGTGGCAATCGCGTCGTACCTGGTTTTCTGGTCGCCGTATAGAAATACGTAGTTGGTAAACAATGGAACGAAAGCCGTTCGAGCTCTACCTTGCGGGCTTCGGTATCGCTTCTCCACTACAGGTGCATAAAAAGGAATCTCTTCCTTGATGAGGCTTCGCATGAGCTTCTTCTCACAGCGAGGAAGCGTTTGCATGGCCCACCAACTGCGACCGTCTTGTGCGACAAGCGATTCCAAAGATTCGAAAAGATTCTCTGGGAAAATGTCCTTCTCTTTTTTTAGAAGTGGCATCGAACTGGAGGTCTCCCTATAGATCCAAAACAAAGGGCGCGGCCCGCTGAGTTCTATCGTATCGAACGGGCCGATCTTTTCAAAGCCTTTCGCATATGTAACCCAAGCAAGCTAGCCGAGAACCGGCCAAACCTGATAGCTCGCGAAGGTGTTATAACCGTCAATCGTGGAGCCTATAGGAAGGATTTCCCCCTCAAAATGATCTAGCGGAAATTTGGTACATGTCGATACACTCCAGGCGAGTCTGCTTGGACCTTTGGTCGCCCAAGAACCGGCTCGAAGAACCTAACGTTCAGGATTCAAGAGTTCATCGGGTAAGGATGCCCATCATGATAAAAGGCAAAGACTCAAGTGTCGCTCAGCGATGGATCCTAAGATCCGTCTTAACCTGCTTGCTACTTAGCGGTTGCCAAGCATCCCGATACACCGAACGCTTCGGACTCGGCTCGATCGATCGTCAGAAGGCCAAAGCCGCAGAATTCGATCCGTATCCTCTGAACGATATCGCACCGAGCGTCGTCGGTGGACGGCCTCCCGGATTCTTTAACCCGCTGGCCGAACCCCGTCGCAATGAATTGATGGGTAAAAACCCGTCCTACAGCAACGGTTATCCGACCCGTTAGCGGGCCGATCGAACTCTCGATAGATTCACTGACCGCGAAGCTCTATGGCAAGCCTCGCCGCTTCAAGGGCACTGTCAGCCAATACCGTCAAGTGCCCCATCTTGCGACCCGACCTAGCTTGGGCTTTGCCGTAGAGATGCAAGTGCGCATCTCTACGTGCCAAGATCTTCGTCCAATCCGGAGCCTTGTCTCCCGTCCAAAGATCCCCCAGGAGATTGACCATGGCCGCTTGGCGACACACCGAGGCATCTCCAAGGGGCAAATTGCACACGGCACGAACCTGTTGTTCGAATTGACTCACCGCGCAAGCCTCGATGGTCAAGTGCCCGGAATTGTGCGGACGCGGCGCAAGCTCGTTGACCATCAATGCCCCATCCTTGTCAACAAACATCTCTACACACACTAAGCCCTCGAGCACAAGCGACTCGGCAATCCCCTTGGCAATCTCTAATGCCTTAGCCTGCACATGACAAAGCTCACCGCTAGCCGGCACTGTCGTCAAATCCAAAATGTGGTTTCGATGCGAATTGGTGAACATCGGATAAGCCTCAACTTGGCCAGCCGGATTTCTCGCAACCAATACCGATACTTCAGCAACATACTCGATCCATTTCTCAGCGATCAATGGCTCGGGCCCTAACAATTCCAATGCATCGTTTCCCTGGGTTGCATTGCTGACTTTTCGCTGACCCTTGCCATCATATCCGCCGGAAGCTGTTTTGATGACCATAGGCCAACCGAGCAAGCCCGCGGCGCTCAAAACATCGCTATAACTGCGAACCTCATGGAAGGGCGTTACGGGAAATCCAAAGTCCCTGAGGGTGGACTTCTCTTTGAGCCTGTTTTGTGCAACGGCTAGAACCTGATGGCCTGGCCGTATTGGAACAAACTCCTGAGCCGTCTCGACGGCGATTAACGGTATGTTTTCAAACTCAAGGGTCGCGACATCAATCCTCTTGGCAAAGGACTTGACCGAATCGACATCCCGGTAATCGGCCACAATGCTTTGAGCCGCAACTTGTGCCGCAGGACTCTCTGCCTCGTCGGTATAAACGACGACTTGGTATCCAAGCCTCTGTGCCGCTTGGCAAAACATACGACCGAGTTGCCCGCCCCCAAAGACTCCGATCGTACCCCCGGGCAAAACGACCTTGTTTCGATCACTGGTCACGCGGAACGACGTCATCCATCACACCCTGGGTTTGCTTTTTATGAAACTCCTCAAGCCGATGCTTGAGCTTCTCGTCCTGGAGGGACAAGATCCGTACGGCCAAAAGAGCGGCGTTTTTGGCGCCCGCTGTACCGATCGCCAATGTTCCAACTGGAACTCCACCGGGCATTTGAACGATGCTCAAGAGGGAATCCAATCCCGAAAGAGCTTTGCTCTGAATCGGGACTCCCAAGACCGGCAAGAGCGTGCTGGCTGCAACCATCCCGGGCAAATGTGCCGCTCCCCCCGCACCAGCGATAATGATCTTGAGCCCTCGACCCTCGGCTCCTTGGGCGTACTCAAACATCCACTGCGGAGTGCGGTGTGCCGAGACGACCAAGTGCTCATACTCGACATGGAATTGATCGAGAATGGCACAAGCTTCACGCATCGTCGACCAATCGCTTTGGGATCCCATAATGATCCCGATCTTTGCCTTGGTTTTTTTAAGCAATTCCAGCACTTGCGCAACCTTTCACGTCGGTCGTGGATCAGTGGATCAATCGGGGGAAATCATCGAAGGCCCATCCCCAAGGGTCTTCTCATAACGACCATCCCCAGACTTGACATACTTGGTAAATCCATGCTTGGCCAGTTTGTCATCACTGACGGATTTTTTCATCGCTCCATCGGACCACAAACCACCGATCGCAGTCCGGGCTGGAATCCTTCGAATCCGAACACCCGTGTCCGGATGTCGCTCCAAAGGTGCTTCGCTCATCTGCTGAAAAAATTCGTAAGTTGCACCGTCGGTGCCGTCCTCTCGGATCTCTTCGTAAACGTAGATTGGCATAAGTCAACCGATTGCTCAAGAGCCCAAAATGGCCGGCATGGATCCTCCGACCAAAACTGCAAAATCTCATTTCCATCCTAAACGGATTCTACGGTTTGGGCTATAGCTGAGCGGGTCTAAGATAGCCTCGGGCCGTTAAAGTCGGTGCATTTGGCTTTTGCGGATCAAATTATTTCACCGAAACGGGCCGAGGTGACCTCTAGACCCTGAACAAATCGAAAGCCTTGAATCACACTGTTTGGATCGATCCGATCCGACCCGATTCTTCCGTACACAATCTTCGAACCTATTCATGAACCGCGCACTGCTTGCTGCTACTTTAATATTCCTGCTATTCCTAGCTCCATCGATCGCCCTGGCTCAGCGAACGGACACCCGACCCGATGTCGGCATCGCCGATCATAAAATCAACGACTTTCTTCTGACCAACGCCCGCGTCATTCTTGAACCAGGCGTCGTTCTCGAATCGGCATCGATCTGGATCGAAAACGGCAAGATCATCCAAGTCGGTACTTCGATCCAGCCTCGCGAAGGCCTTCGCGTGATCGATATGGCCGGCAAGTCAATCTACTCAGGTTTGATCGACGTCGGACTCGAAACCGATTTGCCAGAGTTTGCCGCCAAGGGCGGTACGCCCCACTGGAACCCGGAAATCACCCCCCAACGCTCAGTAGCCACTACCGCCGAATCCCTATCGAATCTCCAAGCCCTTCGACGTGCTGGGATCACGACCGGGCTGTTCGCCCCTAAGGACGGGATCATCAAGGGAACAAGCGTCCTTGCAATGACCTCGGATTCGCCGCTGGCCGCCAATGTGCTTCGAAGCGACACGACGATGCACGTGAGATTGACGGTTTCTCGTAACCGAGGATCTGCCAGCTATCCATCGAGTCCCATGGGGGCCGTGGCTCTTGCTCGACAAACGTTTCTCGATACCCAATGGTACGACGCTGCCATGAGAGCTTATCGCGCGTCGCCAGATTTGCCTAAACCCGAATCGGATACCGCCCTTGATTCGATCCAGCAACATATCGCATCGGGCAAACTCTTCATCTTCGATACCCCTAACGAACAATACGCACTTCGAGCCGATTCCTTTGCCAAAGAGTTTGGTTTGAAGATCCTGCTCAAGGGCTCCGGCCAAGAATACCAACTCATGGATCTGATTTCCAAAACAGGTCGAACCTTCATTCTCCCAGTGAACTTTCCTAAGCCACCTAACGTCGGCACGATCGAAGCGGTCTTGGACACCGAACTCGAAGAACTCATGCACTGGGAGATCGCTCCAGAAAACCCAGCTCGATTGGATCGCGCAGGAGTCCCCTTCGTCTTGACCTCCAGCGGGTTGTCTGATCCATCAGAGTTTGTCGCTCAAATCCGTAAGGCTATCACGCGAGGACTCGATCCGACCAAGGCGCTTGCGGCAGTGACCACCAAACCGGCTGAACTCTTGGGAGTGGCCGATCAAATCGGGAAAATCCGCCCAGGCTACTGGGCCAATATCATCATCGCTAACGGCGATCTGTGGGACCAAAAAACACGTATCGAAGAAGTCTGGGTGCGAGGCAATCGACCCGCTGCGGCTTACAAAAATGAAAAGGATATCGATGGACTCTGGGATATCGCTATCCTCGACGCTCGAACTCTAGGCGAGCCGATCAAACCACCCTTTGAAAAATTCCAAGTCTCCATCAAAGACTCACTGAAAAAAGTTGCCGCTACGCTCCTTGTGCCACCTTTGCCCGAGCCACCCGCCAAAGCACCCGCTGAGGATGCAGGCAAGGAACCCGCAGCAGCGAAAGATGCAGCAGCAAACGATGCGGCGCCAAAAGATGCGGCGCCAAAACCCAACGAGACCAAAGAAGAACCGAAGAAAGACACCCATCGATCGATCAAGACGACCGCAACGCGATGGTCGGATCTGACTCTTAGCGCCAAAACGTCAGCCAAAGAACTTCTCGCAAATTCCGCAGCCGATCCAAACCCAGAAAAATCCGAATCCTCCGATTCAAATGTCGCTCTAGTATCGATGGCCCTGATCGGCACGGGTGATCATCCACCAGCACTCGTCGGAACCATCCAACTTCCCGATGGCACCCAGTGGACTGTCCGAGGTACCAAAGCCCCGTCGGACGAACCAAAAAAGGAAGACAAGAACAATGACTCCAAAAAGGACAAGGATAGCAAAGAAAAGGAGTCGGCACTGATTTCAACGATGCGATATCCGTTGGCATCCTTTGGACTCGAATCGATCCCTGAACAACCACAAGTCTTGGTCATTCAAAACACAATCCTTTGGACTGGTGGGCCCACAGGTATCCTACGCGATGCAGATATGATTGTCAGGAATGGAAAGATCGATGCAATCGGGATCGATCTGCCGGTGCCTGAAGGTGCTCAAATCATCGATGGATCAAAATACGAAGTCAGCCCTGGACTCATCGATTGCCATTCCCACATGGCTACCGACAGCGGTGTGAATGAAGGCACCCAAGCGGTCACCGCAGAAGTCCGTATCGGAGATTTCATCAACGCCGAAGACGTCACGATTTACCGTCAACTCGCGGGCGGGCTGACTTCCTCCAATATCTTGCACGGTTCTGCCAACCCCATCGGTGGGCAAAACCAAGTGATCAAACTGCGGTGGGGAAGGCCCTACGAAGAACTCAAGTTCCAAGGAGCACCAGCGGGTATCAAGTTCGCTCTGGGTGAAAACGTCAAGCAGAGCAACTGGACTGACACGAGCCGAACTCGTTACCCTCAGAGCCGTATGGGGGTAGAACAACTCTTCCGAGAACGTTTCAATGCCGCTCGGGAGTACGAGAGGAATTGGAAGCAGTGGAATTTGGCACCTAATGGGCTGCCTCCACGTCGCGATTTGGAACTCGATGCCATCGCCGAGATCTTACGCAAAGAGCGTTGGATCCACTGCCATAGTTATCGACAAGACGAGATCCTGGCTCTCATCCGCGTTTGCGATGAATATGGAATCACCATCGGTTCGCTCCAGCACATCCTCGAAGGATACAAAGTTGCCGAAGCGATCGCTAAACACGGTGCGACTGCCTCATCGTTCTCCGATTGGTGGGCTTACAAACTCGAAGTCTACGACGCGATCCCTCACAACGGAGCCTTGATGCACCAGCAGGGGATCGTCGTCTCGTTTAACTCCGATGACGCAGAACTCGGACGACACATGAATCACGAAGCCGCCAAAGCGGTCAAATACGGAGGGGTTGATCCTCACTCGGCCCTTCAATTCGTGACTCTCAATCCAGCCAAACAACTTCGTATCGATAAACAGGTTGGATCTCTGGAAATCGGAAAGGACGCTGACTTTGTTCTCTGGAGCGGGTCTCCACTATCGGTTCGTTCGCGATGCGAACAGACTTGGATCGATGGTCGCAAGTACTTTGATCGACAAACAGACGCACAGATGAGAATTCGCGACGCTCAGATCCACAGCAAGCTGGTGCAAAAAGTACTCGAAAGCGGTGAGGCTTCCGGCGATCGCAGCTCCCTGGCTGATGACCCTTCACGCCTCTGGCCAAACCACGACGAATATTGCCACCACCATCACGATGAGCAGCATCATGAGGAGCACGAATAATTTCCAACATGACAACAACTAACTTTTTATCTTTCAAAATGTACCAATCCTTCGTATCGCTTTATTCCTCGTTGCTGGTCCTGACCTTGGCTCACCTGGCTTTGGGCTCAGACCAAATCCCGGGAGCTCCGCAAACCAAGCCGATCCTAATACAAAATGCTGTTTTGCACACGGTGTCCAACGGCACCCTGATCAACCATTGCATCCTGCTCAAGGAGGGTAAGATCGCGCAGATTGAACCGGTCATCGCTGCCCAGGAGAGTTACGAAGTCATCGATGCCCAAGGTAAACATGTTTATCCAGGCCTATTCGATTCTCTCTCCTACCTTGGCCTTGTCGAAGTCGACTCGATCAATGCGTCGGTCGATAATGCCGAAGTCGGCAGCCTCAATCCAAACGTACGGGCCGCGACGGCTTTCAATCCTGACTCCGAGGCGATTCCCGTAGCCAGAGCCAACGGAGTGCTCTTCTCGCTGGTAAGTCCCACGGGAGGTTTGATCTCGGGGCGTGCTGCTGTGATGCAACTCGACGGATGGACTTGGGAGGACATGACCGTGCGAGCCGATACATCCATGACCATCCAATGGCCTCGATTCAGTGGTGCGCAAGGACGTGGACGAGGCCCCCGAGGCCAGCGAGATGCCGAGTCGGGCGAGCCAGAAAGCTCGGATCGGCTTAGTCCTCTTCACGAGATTATTCGCGAGACGCGAGCTTACATGAAAGCCAAAGCTTCGGATCCCAAAACGAGCATCGATATGCGTCTCGAAGCGATGATTCCGATCGTCGAGGGAAAAACGCCCGTGATGATCGTAGCCAACTCGCTCAAGCAGATCCAAACGGCAGTCGCGTTTTGTCAACTCCACGGCCTAAAGATGATTCTCTACGGTGGTGCCGATGCGGCACACTGCAGTCAACTGCTCAAGGAAGCCAATATTCCAGTAGTGCTCTCTGCGGTGTATCGACTTCCTAGCCGACGCGATGCGGCTTATGACTCCATGTACGCTTTGCCAGCGAAACTTCAAACCGAAGGAATCCGCTTTAGCATCGCCAGCGAAGGCCGTTTTGGTGCCTCAGGGGTCCGCAATCTACCCTACAACGCTGCGGCAGCATGCGGATTTGGACTCGATCCAGAAGTGGCTCTACGTTCGATCACTTTGTCACCAGCCGAAATTTTCGGTGTAGCCGATCGAGTTGGCTCTCTTCAAGCCGGCAAAGATGCTTCGATCTTCATCAGCAATGGCGATATCCTCGAAACGGCCACCGCCGTTGAGCACGCGTGGATCCAAGGTCGCAAAGTGGATCTGTCGAGCAAACACACCGATCTGTACGAAAAATACAAAACAAAATACCAACGCCTCAGATAATCCAACCATATCGTTGTAGGCACATTCTTCTGCGCCGTCCGCCGGCAGGCGGACGCAAGAGGTTTGGACGGCATTGACCTTATTGACGGCATTGACGGTATTGACTGCGGACATTGTTGATGAAGTTGACCTCATTGGTTTTCGCCGTCAACAACGTCAACGACGTCAATTCTGTCCGCTGTCAATGCCGTCAACCTTGTCAATGCCGTCAATGCCGTCAACAACGGACCGCCGCTAGGCGGCTTGGAAAGAGCCGCTCAAGAAGTCACGCTCGCTCTGATTCCAAGCGATGATTTCGGAGAAATCATCGACAATCGTCCGCCAATGGCGGACGCAAGATCCGCGCTCAAGCAAACAAGCCGCTGATGCGTAGATGCTGGTCATAATGAGCCGTAGCCACAAGCCCCTTGACGGCGTGGATATCCATGTCGCGGGCTAAGCTGGGTAATCCAGCGCGGTGAATTTCTTTTTCCTGAGTGGCATTAAAAAAGAGCAAAATCCCACCCGAGGAACCTCCCGATACGGCCGTTACGGTCGCATCGTTCAGTGCCGCTGTACGATACAGCAGTCCTCCAGGGACTCCATCGCAGACATGGGACTTAACCAATGCTCCATCGGCCCAGTTGAATCGAAGCAGCAGTGGTTCATGGACCGCACCAAAAGGGTTGCTACCCTTATGTGTGCCCGCCGCGAAAACTTCATTGCCATTGGGAGAGATCGCCAAAGACCGCACGCCTCCAAATTCAGCGTTTTGTCCCTTGTTCGGATTGTAGAGCGTCGCTCCATCGATAGTCCGAACCAACGAGCGATCTTCGAGTTTCCAAACGTTGATTTTCCCCATCAAATCGCCCGTCAGAAGATGTTTTCCATCGGGATGGAACGCCGCACTATAGATGTGTCGCTCATGAGCAGGCCACTCGTGGACCTTCTCCCCTGTATCGGTCTTCCACAAACGGATCACACGATCATTCCCAACCGACACGGCCAAAGTTCCATCCGGTGAAACTTCCACCCCCCGAATCCATCCTTGATGAGCATCGACGGCACGGATGATTTTCGGTTCGGCATCCAAGACCGACCACCAGATCAACCTCCCCTCGCATCCCCCTGAAATCAATTGATCTCCTGCTTTGTTGTAGCTAAGTGTATGCACCCAACTATCATGCCCCTTGAGGATGAGTTTTTCTCCATTGGCCATGTTCCAGAGCTGGAGATGGTTGTCTTGAGACGTGCTCACGCACTGCTGGCCCGTAGGAGAGATTCGACAAGCGATCAATGGGGAATCGGCTTTCCATTGATGCAAGACATGCGATTTGGTGATGTCCAAATCGATCATACCAGCACCTTCCATATCGGTTCTGCAGCAGGGTCTGCAATAGGCAACTCTCGACCATCGACGATCAGCGATTGACTCGAGTCGACTCCGACAGCTCTTAGAATCGTATGGAAAACATCTCCGTGATCGACCTGCCCCTCGGTAACCTCTGTCCCCTCTGCATTGGTCTGACCGAAAACGCCGCCTCGAGCCACTTTGGCACCGGCCATAACGACCGACCAGGCCTTGGACCAGTGATCGCGTCCATAGTACAAATTGATATTCGGGGTGCGACCAAATTCACTCAGCACGACGACTAACGTTTTTTCAAGCATCCCTCGCTGGGCCAAATCCTCGATGAAGGTCGCAAATGCGATATCGAACTCTCCGACTTGCTCGATGTGGAAGTTGAAATTGTCGTTGTGAGTATCGTAGTTCGAATGCGTGATCTGAACGAAGGAGACGCCATTTTCAAGCAGTCGTCGAGCTACCAAACATTGGCGTCCCAGTTCGCTTTGACCATAAAAATCCTGGGCAGCTTGAGGCTCTTTGCTAACGTCAAAGACCTCTCTGCGCTCCATGAGCTTAAGGGCCTGCTCGTAGGAGTGGGTATAAGCATCGGTGACTGCGGATCGACGTTGGCTTAGGTACTGCTCGTTGATCTTTCGACGCAACTCATGGCGACGCGCTTCGGCATCGGCAGCGATCGCATCGGGCTTGCTCGAATTCTGTGGAGGCTTGTCGCCCCCCAAATGGATGCTGTTGAACTTGGGCCCCAAATACGCCGCCTCGTTGCCTCGGCCCCCACCGCCCCCCGGGGTAACAATGATATGGCCAGGCAACCCCGTTTGGTCATCATGGAGCATCTTGGCCGCCACGGATCCCACTTGCGGATACTCTGCCGAAGGGGTCTGACGACGCCCGGTAAGCATCATATAAGCTCCCTTGCCGTGGTCGTCTTCGGAGGTGTTCACACCTCGCAAAAGACATAGATGATGCATCTGCTTGGCAGTCTTGGGCAAAAGTTCGCAGATATGAATCCCCGGCACGCTCGTCGGGATCGCTCGAAATGGGCCTCCGGTTCGTGTCGATGGTTTGGGATCCCAACTCTCAAGCTGGCTCAAACCGCCATGCATGTTGAATACTACGACGCGATAATCGTTCTTGGATATCGGGTTTCCGACCGCTCGATGCGAAAGCGTTGCGACACCGCCGAGAAAGCTTGCCGCACCAATACCCGTACTGGCGGCTGCGAGAAACTTTCGACGATTGACCGCGTGATCCACTCCACCACAGGCGTATCGAGCTAGCTTGGTCATGGTTCTATTCCCTCGAATTGGATTTCAACAAAAAATTCTTTGGATGGCTTGGGCGACTAAGGATAGAGGCGGAATTCTACACCAGCAAGAATCCCCCAGACCAGCTCATGGATCACCGCAGGCTTGGTCTCTGGACTCTTGCTTATCATCTCAGGTATCCATTGTAGTTCGATTGCTTGGGCACTGCGGGCCAGCAAACCCCGAGTGAGTATTTGGGTTGCGGTCTGGGCATCCGGGGCCTGGATAGCAAGATGGGTCAGATTGTTTCCACTGGGTGCTGCCCATCCGTAGATCGATCCTCCATTGGCAACGAACAAGGCTTGGTCTGGCGATGCAAAAAAATCATCGCTGGTTTGCCCGACGCCCGAGGAATAAAGGTTCGAGAAAGTATCGATCGTCCCTTGGAGCTTATCCCTTGCGGCTCGAACCATTCGCAACAAACGAGCTTGCTGCTCGATGGCTAGCTGATCGGCGGGAAGATCCGCAGCCAGAGGTGAACTCTTATCGAGTTCCGCACGCTCATTGGCAACGTAACCCGCATGGACATTCGTCGCCGTAAGGATCGACCAGCCAAACTGCTCGGGACTCAGAGCTCGTTCGGGTGCTATGGCAAATACCGCTTGGCAACTCTCCTCGACTTCAGCCTTGAGCGATGAGCACTCTTCGGAAACCTTGGCGATGAGTGTTTCAGCCTTTTGTATCGAAACTTTGTGGGTGTCGATAGCCGCTTGCTGAGCTTGAACCTTACTCGTCGCAGCGACATACTGCGTCTTGCTCTCTTCAAACTTCTTTTGCATGTCTGCCAGCGTCGCTTGCATTTGCTTCATCTGCGTATCAACAGTACCTAGCTGAGCGTCTTTGGCTATCAGACTCGACTCGAACTGAGCGATCGCCGAATCGATGGATGTTGGATCCGCCAAGAGCGCCTTGCTCTCGGCAAGCTGGGTCTTGGTTGCCACGAGTTTCTCTTTGTGGGCAACAAGCTCCTTCCACTTGCCGACGATAGGCTCAAGCTGCTTATTGGTTTGATCGATGGTTCCTTGAAGGCTAGCCATAGCCTGCTCGACGGCCACCTTCTCTTGATTGGCTAGACTCAACGTTTCCTGCATGGGTGTCATTTGAGTAGCTAGTTGCGCCAGTTGGGACTGGTAGCCGACGACCTCCGCACTTCGATCGAACCAAGTCATGACTCGTTCTAGACGCTGAGCACGTTCCGAGAGCATCGAAGCAGCCCGCCGCGATACTTGGAAAGCCTCACGAGCTTGAGTCATGGCCACATCGGCTTGGCGAAGTTGCTCTTCGAGTGGAACGAGTCGATCGACGATCGCTTTCCATTCGCCTCGTTTGGTCTCTTTGACCCCTGCAGCCCCATCGCGTGCGGCTGTCGCAGCGACGACCGCCTGCTCGGCGGCGGTGACTTGAGGTTTGAGAGATTCAACCTTAGCCCTGGTGCTTGCAATGCTGTTTTGGATATCCGGATCGTCACCCAATGCTTTGGCTTGTTCGAGTTTCTGCGCTGCTTCGTCGAGCAATGCGACCTTTTGAGCGATGGTTTTGTGCGCGATTGCTGCCTTATCCAACGCCGCAGCGGCCTCGGCCAACTTCTTACTTGCATCGTTAAAACCGGCTTCAGCCCCATCGAGCTCAGCCCGAATGGCGATTCGAGATTTCTGAACTTCCCGCCAAGCATTCCCGGATGTCTCGAAGGCAGTCTGTTTTTCCTTCCAAGCCGCTTCGGCAGGAGCGATGAGTCCCTTTGCAATCGAAAGAGCTTCGGTGATTTGAGCCCGCCATGCGAGTGCTTCAGGTGCTTGAACCTGCAAAACGCCTCGAGCATCCACAAGCTTATGGATCGGTGCAAGACGCCCTCGCTTGTAGGTTTCGCTTAACGCGATTTGTCGCAAGACCGAAGAGACGTTGAATTGAGACTCGATAAGCGAGTCGGTCAGGAGTTTGAGCAGCTCGGGGTTGCTCGCTGGGTTGTCAAATTGATGCATGTCCAGCGGATGGACCAACCCCCGGCCAAACATGATAGCCCAAAGTCGATTCGCCCAATTTTCGGAAAAGACGCGGTTGGAGGCCTGAAGCTGGGAAGCCAGCAATGCCCGACGGCTTTGGACCGGTGCATTGGGCAGTCCCCCAAAAGTACCTTCGCGGGGTGTGGCCTCATAACGCTCATCTGGAGCCAAATAGGATTCGAAATGCTCACTTTGGCCTGGTGCTCGGCTGGCCGATCGAAACGGAACTCCTTTATTAAAGACCGACTCGAATGGGGCATCCCCGGCAGCTTTTTCGATATACATCTGTAACTTTTGCTCGGCCCCCTTGTCGTCGGTCGTTTTCCCTTCGAGCAATGAGCTCGACGAGACATAAGCCAGAAGGCCGTGGTAGTCGATCTGAAGATAATCCTCGACTTGTGGGTGGTCGTGGCACTGAGCGCACTGAAGATCCTTGCCAAAAAAGACTCGCCCAACATCCCGAGCAATCGCGTGCGAGTCGCCACCCCTTTCTAAAAAGAATCGTTGTTGGGCCCGAGCCGATTTGTTCCACCAAGTGCTCTGGACGATGCCTCTTAGCATCGCATCCAACGGTGTATTCGAGTCGACAGAGCTTCGCAAAAACCCGATCCAAGTCGCGCGATCCACATGCTGATAAGCCCGGCGTTGCACGAGAGTCTTGTCGTACCAATCGACCAGCCTTTCGCGATGAAGCGGATCGGCCAAAAATCGATCGACCCAGCGGGCCCAACGATCCTGGGCAGGCTCTGCCAAAAAAGCATCGATCTCCTCGATCGTCGGAACCGTGTTTCTTAAATCCAAAGAGAGTCGCCGAAGTGCCTGGGTCTCGTCGGCAGGCCCGGCCATCAACCAAGGCATGTCGGGACTCGCCATGGCATCGATCCGCTGCCAAAGCGTATCGAACTGACCGAACGATCTGACCTCTACGAACAAAGAGGCAAACAGAAACACAGCCGCAAAAGCCCATGCAGCAGGTCGTAACGGATGAAGTCCGCTCATGGTTCGACTCGATTTTAAAGGCGGGTAAAGGCAGGTGGGCGGGTTGAATGCAACCCGGTGATGAAGCTTACCCCGATCACCGAATGCGGGTCGGGCAAGTTCAGACTCACTAATAATTTATCGTTGCTTGACCGAGTCGAGTCAACGGGGAAGGCCCGCTGTGAGGAACTTAGTCCCTTTTTCGCTAGATATATCGTTCAAAAGCCTCTCGATTCGCAAATCTAATGCATCGATTTGATTCAAGACTTCATCGTACCTTGCATTCAACTCGGCCAATTGGTCTGGCTGATCTAGCTGAATCGACGAGCAATCCAAGTCTTCGTCGTTGGAATCTGCGTTGGTGAATCCTAGATCGGTCGGTGACTGTGTCATTGTGCCTGAAGAATCCGATCGGTGCAGAGCCAAGTACCAGGGGCATCGAGGGCCTAATCGGATTCGACCGTCAACCTTAACAATCCGCACTAAGATGCTAGGAATCCGGGTCGTGCGGATCCTGGGATTTTTGCGGATTAGGCAAGATAGGCAATCGGTTAAGGAGTTTGCACCCTGGAAGCAAATGGGCAGCAAGCCCCAGGGATTGGTACTGTCGTTGGAATTCGACAATGAACTCCTGGGTATTCTCTTCGGGGATGGCCAATCCGCCTACGGGGATCCCTTGAAAGGTGACAACTCCAGAGAGAGCAGGAGGGTGAAAGTTGGAGGACAAACCGAGAGCCTCATTGATCCATCAAAGTGAGTGAGTTGGATCGGCCGGGATCGTATCACAAGGGGTATCTCGATCCATCAATGCCAATGCCCTAAGGACCAAATCCGGGTCGATCGGGCTTTTTCTATCCTTGGGGTTCGAGCAAACGGCCCCTCGAATCCCGATCCAATCCGGACCGAGTTTGCGAAGTTCGGTCAATGCATGCAATGGTATCGAACCTGCCAAAGCGATTTGCAGCGAATGATCATGTGCAGCATCGATGATGGATGCCAGTTTGGTCGATGGCAAAAGATCCAGAAGAGTCGTTCCATCTTTGATGGCCGTGTCGATCAATATCTTTTCAAGTCCCAAGGCCAGTGCTGCATGCATGACAGTGTCCCAACTCGGAGCACTGACGCTCGAAGCATCGGCATAGTGCACGAGAATCGCTTGCTGGGGCATCTGCATGTGCTCGACTAGACCGGCTAGGATTTCTTGCCATCGGGGGATTTTGTTGCAGTTGGCCAATCCGAATTTGATATGACCACGATGGCCGAGAGTTTCGATGAAAGGCAAATCCCGAGAGTTGTCCCAATCGCTAAGTTCGCCGCCAGCGAAACTCCATGGGCTTGTCGATTTCGAGTCGATGCTGATCATCGAAGCAAACTCGCTGGCCAAATGGAAACTTGGCCGCCCAAGCGGCCCCTCTTGGGGATCCTTCAAATCGATCCAGGGCACCTGCAAGTCCCTCAAGAGCTTGGATTCATCGAGTGTGTTTGCACTCACTAGAAGCTGACAGGCGGTTGAATTGAACATTAATTAGGGTTAAAACTATGGGATTACGAACAAGTCACACAAACCAGTATAGCGATTGATGCGCAGACTTTGAGGGGCAGCTTGGCGACAGACTTTCATTGGATCGAGGATTCGTCGGCACTTGAGGATTGGTGCCGAGCCAACGAGCGATGCAAATTATTAGGTTTTGATACCGAGTTTGTCTCTGAGGATTCTTATCGTCCCGAACTGTGTTTGATCCAGGTCAAAACCGAATCGGGAATCGCAATCATCGATCCTCTGGTTGTCGATGATTTATCGTCCTTTTGGCAGTTGTTGCAATCACCCGAGCGAACCGTTGTTGTTCATGCTGGACGAGAGGAGAGCCTCTTCAGCTATCGGGCAACCGAAAAGCAGATTCCGAACCTGTTTGATATCCAAGTCGCGGCGGGTTTTCTAGGAATCGAGTATCCGGCATCTTACGCAAAACTCGTCCAGCGTGTGGTCGGAAAAAACCTGGACAAAGAGGAAACTCGTTCCGATTGGCGGATTCGACCTTTGACCCGACGTCAATTGGAATACGCAGCCCAAGATGTCCGAGATCTGTTGGATATCCACGAGGACTTCTCTCGAAAGCTGCTCAAACACGGCAGGCTCGAATGGTTGCTCGAGGAGACTCGCACCAAACAGGAGGATCTTTACGAGTTTGAGTCTAGCGAAAATTGGCATCGAGTCAGCGGAGTGTCAGCCCTGTCCGGCTCACACCTTAGTGTCGCTCGTGGACTTTGGAATTGGAGAGATCGCAAAGCAAAGGAACGGAATGTACCAGCACGACGAGTTTTGCGAGATGATCTCCTCGTGGAATTAGCAAGGCGTGGGTCGACCGATCCGAAGCACCTGCTGTCACTTCGAGGTATGGAGTTTCGAAATACCAAACCGATGATCCCGGAGATCGCCAAGGTGATCGAAAACGCATTGAAGGATCCCCCTCCTTTGTGGCCCAAGAAGTTCAAGTATGGGAAAGGCCAACCCCCTGGGATGCTGACTCAATTCCTCTCGGCAGCGATGGCATTCATCTGCCATCACAAACACATCGCACCGATGCTCGTCGCTACCGCCGACGACTTAAGAGACTTTGTCCAATATCGATTGGAACCCGATGCCGACTCGGACTCTCCGCCAGCTTTGCTGACCGGTTGGCGAGCCGATTTGGTCGGACACGAACTCGACGAACTCCTGGCCGGAAAACTCGCGATTGTCTTGGATAACCCTAAAAGCCAAATCCCGATCAAGTTCATTACTGTCTGATCCGTCCGATCTATTTTCCGATCGAGTATTTTCCGTTGCGGCGGATCGTCGAAGGGGTCGGCTCGCTGAGATTGAATTCTTCGAGAGAGAAATCGGCGTCAATCTTGCGTACGCTCCGCAGTTGGATATCGCCACGGGAGGCCTCGATGTGATAGACCGCTAGCGTCAACTTGGCAGGATCGACGATCACCAACTGCTGATGGCCATTACTCAACGTGGCCGTTGTCATCAAATGAGTGGCGGTGGCTGAACTGCTCGATGTCCCAACGATATGGACGCCCTGGTGCTGCATGTCGCTTGGGATGTAGGCCGGCGGGTTTTGCGCCTCGGTGAACCCTCGCGGGCTCAACGCCGATCGATCTGGCAAGGGAGGCAATTCCTGGCTGATGATAGCAGTACGGTTGGCACACAGGGCCAAAAAGACTGAGATCCCAAAAAGATAGCAGCTTGGTAAGAATCTTGAATTGATCATCGGTTGTTCCTGTTAAAGCCGCCCGGAGAGCCAAGCATCCTCAGCCATGTTTCAATACATTCAAAAGCCTGTGGTGGACAAGCCCAATCTTGCCATCTGTCCCACAAACCGTTTGAACCCTACAATCTTCATCGCGAACCGATCATCCTCTTGCTTGAAATCCACTCAGGTCCACGGATCCAATGCACCCGTTGGAAAAATACCTTCGAACCGAAAACAACAATCTTCCGGCCCTGTTGATTCGTGGCGGGCTGTGGGTCGCTTCTTTTCCCTACCATTTGGTCGTTAACTGCCGGAATAAAGCCTACCAACTTGGATTGATGCGAACCCATCGAGCCGGCGTGCCTGTGATCTCGGTGGGCAATATCACTGCCGGGGGGACCGGAAAAACACCCGCTTGCGCTGCGATCGCAAAGTGGTTGAGGCATCGCGGACTACGCGTGGCAATTCTTTCGCGAGGTTACGGTGCCTTGGCCGATGGCCTCAATGATGAGGCAAGAGAACTCGATACTCTCTTGCCGGACGTTCCACACCTCCAAGCGGCCAATCGAATCGAAACGGCAAAAATCGCCGTCGAAGAACTCGAGATGGAAATCTTGCTACTCGATGATGGATTCCAACACCGACGTTTGGCAAGGGATCTTGATATTGTCCTACTCGATGCGACCAACCCTTTCGGATGGGGCCATCTGCTACCCCGAGGACTTTTGCGAGAACCACTCAAGGGTCTTCGACGTGCCGATCTTGTCATCGTCACTCGATCCGATCAGGTGACGACGCAAGATCTAGCAAACCTCAGAACCAAAGTTCAACGAGTCAGCCCCAAAGCAGGCTGGGTCGAGAGCATCCACAGCCCGATCCGTTGGCGGAATTCCTCTGGAGAAGAACTCCCATTGGACTATTTCGCCAGTAAACCAGCGCTGGCGCTCAGCGGAATCGGTAACCCACAAGCCTTTCTCGAAACGCTTCAAAGGCTTTCCGTAACGCTTATCGATCAAATCCAGTTCCCAGATCATCATCCGTATAGTCCGATGGATGTTCAAGGTATCCTTGAACGAATCAGCCAATGCAGCGTCCCGCCGCAAGCAGTTCTTTGCACCGGAAAGGATCTCGCGAAAATCGCAAGCAATCAGCTTGGTACGGTTCCACTGTGGGCCTTGGAAATCGAGCTCCAAGTCATCTCTGGTGCAGAAGTCCTCAACGAATACTTGGATCGCCTCTGCACGCTTGCACAAAAGAAGCACACCAGCGATTGAGCGAAGGTTTGAGAAATTTAAAATAAAAAAGGCTCCCGGACGTGAACGAGTCCCAGGGGGGACGGAGGACTTCGAGCTTCCGGGAGCCAAAGGAGCAGCTATGACTCTTGCGAAAAGTTGGCGAAGACAACCAAGGCAAATCCTTTCACCCTGATCGCTTCATGGACTCTGGTTCGTCTAAAGCCCATCGATGCAAGTGCTATCCGTGCTCTTGCTACCCCAGGGCCCTCTTTCGAGAGACGACTTTGAGTCGGCCAAATTCGCGGTTTTTTTTTCAAAGATCGATCGCCTTGACCAATGCGATCAACGACGCAGAGCAACTTAGAAAAGCTTGCTACCCAGCGTCAACATCGATTTACAATGCCATCGGAAAAAAATACCAACTCTTTGTAAAAACTACTTTTGCTGGCAAATGCCAAGTTAGGCTAGCAATCATCTCCTTGGATGGGGCTTGAGTTGGCGTTGATGTTAAACTAGAGAGCTTGCGTCGATGGTAAGGGAAACTGTATAAGCAAGTCGGGCGATCCGAAACGATTTTTGGGAACTTGTCGCAATCCCCAGCATCATTGGCACGTGGGTTGCGAACTAGGTTCTGCCAAGAAGTTGGCTAGGGCACGCAAACGTTGCCTGAAAAAGAGTTCGAGAAAATCCTTTGGAAGAATCGATTCCGGTAAGGATTTAGAACGCCAAAATTCGTACAATTGGATTAATCGGTAGGAGACCAAATTCGTTGGATTTGTAGAGAAGATCATCCGATGCAACGGGACGCTCGCTAAAAGCGTCGTCTCTTTGCAAAGTCGCCTTGACCCTTACGGATGGTCTTTCTCTGCGACATGGACTGCGAAGATTCCAAAAGGGTACTAGTGTGTGACTAGTGCCACGGCGAGCAAATCCGCAGTCCATTCCACGAAGTGTTCACGGGAGAGATAGAGCTATGGAGATTTCAAACAATTTTTCCGTTTCCGGTGCCGACGCAATTCGAGCTGCGTCCAAAGCAGCTGCTCCTAGCGAGGCCCAGAGCGTTGCAAATTCCGGCGGCATTCAAATGCCTGTCGATCAAATCGAATTGTCCCCCGAGGCGCTTGCCGTCTCGGGTAGCCAATCGACGGAAACTTTCCGTGCAGACAAAGTCGCTCAAATGAAAGAGGCCATCGCCTCGGGTAAATACGACACCGACGAGATGCTAGATAAAGCATTCGATCGAATGCTCGAACGCTACCTCTAAAACCAACGCGACATAATCCCTAGAGCCAATCGGCCCAGACGCTTGGCTCTAGTTGAGCAAAGGCAATAGCGGTGGTTCTGGCGAACGGATGGAATCTCCATCGCTGCAAAACCTGGCCTCCGCATACTCGGCAACCTGCTCTGCAGTTTCAAAATACATTTCGTAAACTGCATCCTCGTCGAACTCGCAGTTATCGGTCGAGTAAGTGCGGCAAATCTGTGGACGCGTATGGTAAATACCACAGCGATGATCCGATTGCAGATGCTTGCATGCGGTGTGGACTAACAAGTACCAGACCTCATCTTCGACAAAGACACTGGCTCGATCGTGCAATAAGTACCATCGCATGAAATCAAAGTCCTGCTCGCTCGTTGGTTCCTCGATCGGCATCGCAAAATAACGACAGCATTTGGCGGTGCAGTAGTCGCACAAACACTCCGAGCTAGGTACCTCGTCACGCTTAGGTGTCTTCCCGTTGATCGTTTTGGCTGGAGTCAAAACAGGATCGATGATCATCGAACTCATGGCTTATTTTTCTAGATTCACAGGTCTGCTTAGAATTGCGGTTTTGAAACACCCAAAAGATCATGCTCCAAAACCCTTTTGCAATCAAGTCCCCAGGCTAAACCCGATGATCGAACGACTCGAATCCTTGATCGGCCTTTCAGAAATCAAGGATTTTCACCAAGCACTCGCATCCAGACCCCCAAAATCGATCCGACCTCGAATCGATAGATCTTGCTCGATTCCCCCCTTTCCAACGACTCCAGTACCGTGGTATCCCCAAGGCCTTCAACTTCTCGACCCGAATATTCGTCCTGGCGGGTTCCTCGAATATGCAGCAGCCGATTACTACATCCAAGACTCCGCATCGATGCTCCCTCTTGCAATGCTCGATATCCAACCCGACGATTGGATTTGCGATCTGTGCGCAGCCCCAGGCGGCAAAGCCTCCGCAATCGCCGAGAATCTTGGACCCGATGGCTTTCTGCTTGCCAACGAAGTGATCTCAGGCCGACTCGATGTGCTCCGCTATGCTCTGTCTCGAACCGGTCGTGCAAACTATGCGATTTGCAACCTAGACCCAGAACCCTTAGCCGATGCCCTAGCAGGACGATTCGATAAAGTCCTCGTCGATGTGCCTTGTAGCGGGCAATCGCTCCTAGGACGTAAACGCCAATCCGATAGCAGTTTCTCTGCGAGCCATGTTCAGCACTGCGCAGCACGAGCCAAAAGGATCCTCACCAGTGCACTTGGTTTGGTCCGCCCAGGTGGGCGACTCGTATTGTCAACCTGCACCTTTGCCATCGAGGAGAACGAAGCTCAAATCGATGCGATCCTCGAAGCCTACGGCGATTCGGTCAGCACGGTCGAATTCGTTGCATTGAAGAACTGGGAGTCTGCGATCCGCCAAGGCTGCTATCGCCTTTGGCCCCATCGCGATCGTTGCGCTGGCGGATTCGCCGCTGCCATCGAAGTCAAAAACGCGATCGAACCGATTGCTAAGGGTAAGATCGATTCTCGAACCGACCGCAGCAGATCGACGCTTAAACACTCTAGCAAACCCCCTAAGTCGAAATTGAATTCAAAGCTCACCAACTCGGAAGACTTGGTTGTTTCACTCGGTCAGCTCCATATCGAAAAAAATTCCCAGAAGGCGATGTGGTTTGGGTACGAACCTGGTGCGATGCGATTTACCAACCAGTTCGGTATCCAATTGGCCCAAGGCCTTCGAATCGCTCAGGTCAGTGCAGACCGTATCGAACCTTACTTAGGCCTTGCAATGCTCGCGTCCGAACTCTTTGAGCCGGCCCAGGTGCTCGAGCTTGACTCTCCTTCGGCAGAGTCCTTTATGCTGGGCCAATCACTCTTGAAAGATCCAGCAATCAGCTCCACAAACAGCACCCCTTGGTGCGTCGCGAAGTGGAAAGGGAAACCCCTAGGCTGGCTTAAAAGTGCCTCGAATCGTTGGAACAACTACCTGCCAACTTGGGCTCGCTTTACGAGCTTTGCGACGAATTCTTCGTCGAACCCAGACGATGAGCCACTCGAATGATTCGCTCGGCTGCCTGTTGGACTTGCTCAAGAGTCGTCTCGCAAGAGAGACTCAGTCGAATCGCTCCTTGGACGATCTGTTTGGGCAGCCCCATGGCTTGCAGGACATGCGAAGGTTGGCTCGATCCGCTGGCGCAAGCCGACCCGGTACCACATGCGACACCCTCGCGATCGAGCGCTAACTGCATGAGCTGGCGATCCAAGCCAGCAAAGGAAATGCTGATCGTGTGAGGTAACCGTGGAGCATCGGATCCCAGAACTATGGCCCCGGGAATTTCTGCGATCAAGATGCTTTCAAGAAGTTCTCTACATTGAATCATTCGCTCGAAGCGAACCTCTTGTTGACCGATAGCGAGTTCGGTGGTAAAGGCCAAGGCGCTTGCCAAGACAGGGCTTTCAGTTCCTGGTCGCAAGGCCCCTTGCTGAAATCCGCCATAGAACATGGGCTCCATTTCGATCCCATGTTTGACAATCAGCCCACCGATCCCGACCGGACCGTGCATCTTGTGCGCTGTGAAAGTCATCGCATCGACATCCAGAGCTTGAAAGTCCACGGGGATCTTCCCAACGGCTTGGACTGCATCGGTGTGCACCGGAATCCCGGCCCCTTTGCACAAGCGAACCACTTCTTGTACCGGCTGCAACACACCCGTCTCATTGTTGGCCAGCATGATCGACACTGCGGCGATCGCTTCGCCTTGCTCGATCCATTGTGCAAGCGGTTGGATGTCGACCTGACCTGACTGCAGGCAGGGAAGATATCGAACAGTTCGGCCCATAAGTTCGAGCCGTTGGGCCATCGCAAGGACACTGGGGTGCTCGATCGACGAAACAACCAGCGAGCCTTGCCGTTGGGCGATCAAGCCGCAGATAGCCAAGTTGTTCGATTCGGTTCCACCGCTGGTGAAGATCGCTCGATCGCTATGCATTCCGCGTGTTCGGGCATTGCATCGAATCAGCAAACTCTCCCTTGAATCCTCGACGATGCTTCGAGACGATCGCCCCGGTGCATGCTGGCTGGCAGGATTGACCAAGCGTTGGGCGAGGATTTGCGAAACGTGCTCGGCGACGCGAGGATCGATTTGAGTCGTCGCATTGTTGTCTAAGTAAATCACAATCAGAACAATCCGAAGTTCAAAGCAAAAAGTTCCTTGTGATTGTAGTGGATCCTTTGGAGGATCCCAAGCTGACCAAGCTAAAGGCTTTTCGGTGTTCCAGTCGGTTTGAGCGTCCCCAGGCCACCGTCGACTCCGAGGACTTGGCCGGTGATCCAATTGTTGCTCGGCTCGATGAGGAAATAGATCGCTCGCGCGATCTCCTCTGGCTTGCCGAACCTCCCCAGTGGATGCATGGCCAATGAAACTTCAGCACTGCGAGCGTTGCTCCATACACGCTGTGTCAAAGGAGTCTGAACAAGCCCAGGAGCGACCGCGTTGACCCGAATCGCCTTGGCCGCATAAGTCATCGCGGCTGATTTTACCAACCCTTCGATGCCAGCCTTACCCGCCGCGATCGCTTCATGATTCGATAGACCGATACCCGCAGCGGCTGAACTCATCAACACGACCGAACCACCATCCTTCATCCTAGAAACCGCAGCCCGCAGCGTTCCTGCCGCCGCTGTTAAATTCGTTTGCAAAGTCGAATCCCACTCGGCTCTGCTGGTCAAATGCAAAGGCTTGAGCAAGACCGAACCGGCTAAACAAACCACAGCGTTGATTCCCTGCATGCTCGCAGATGCTTGTTCCATGCCACTTTCGATTTGATCCCAATCATTTGCGTCTGCGACGCAACTGGGAAATCCAAACTCCTGGGCAACTTCCGACAACTTCAGTGCATCTCGACCGATCAAAAAAGTGCGGCCACCTTTGGACGAAACCTCGGAGCACAAAGCCCGACCAATGCCACCATAAGCCCCCACGACGACTAACTTCAATTCGCTCATGCAATCCAATTCCTCTAACCCTCAACGAATCTTCGACATTTGATCACTGTAGCGAGCTGGCAAGTGTTGATCGAGGAGGAGAAAAATAAGTCATGAAAAATTCTTCCCAACCAGTTGACGAAGCCTCTACAGTGTCGGGTCCTCCATCGAAAAGGATCGTTGCACCAATGGGCTCCAATGGGGAGCACCAATAAACAACGGATGTCGATTGTTCAGTCCGTCTCAGTTATAGGGTTTTTCGCATGAAGAAGATTTTCTCTCTCGCTCTGGCTGCCGTTGTTTCGGTAGCGTCCGGTTCGGCTTTCGCCTTCGAAAAGAACATTGTTGATACTGCAGTCGATGCAGGAAAGTTCAAGACGCTCGCTGCGGCCTTGGGCGCTGCAGGTTTGGTCGATGCGGTCAAAGGGCCTGGTCCTTTCACCGTCTTTGCTCCTTCCGATGAAGCCTTCGCTAAGTTGCCGAAGGGAACCGTAGAAACCTTGCTCAAGCCTGAGAACAAAGACAAGCTCAAGGCGATCTTGACCTACCACGTCGTACCAGGCAAAGTCATGGCCAAGGACGTTCTTGGCGTCAAAGGAGCCAAGTCGCTCAACGGCCAACGCATCGACGTGAAGGTCGATGGTGGCAAAGTGATGGTCGATGGTGCTCAAGTAGTCACCACCGATATCGCTTGCACCAACGGTGTGATCCACGTCATCGATTCGGTCATTCTTCCCAGCGAAGACAAGATTCCTGCGGTTGCCACCAAAGCCGGTAAGTTCAACACGTTGCTTGCTGCTGCTAAGGCTGCAGGTCTCGTCGATGCCCTCAGCGGTGACAAGCCTTTGACCGTCTTTGCTCCAACCGACGAAGCCTTCGCGAAACTTCCGAAGGAAACCATCGAAAGCTTGCTCAAGCCAGAGAACAAGGAAAAGCTCAAGGCGATTCTCCTCTACCACGTCGTCGATGGACGCGTGTATTCTGAAGACGCACTTGCCGCAAAGTCAGCTGCGACTCTCCAAGGATCCAAGATCGAAATCTCCGTTAAGGACGGTGCTGCATACGTCAACGGTGCAAAGATCCTCGGCACCGATGTCGATGCATCAAACGGTGTGATCCACATCATCGATTCGGTCATCCTGCCACCGGCCAAGTAGTCTGCCGATCCAGAGATTTCCGTCTCACAAATCTAAAAAGCCAAGGCTTGTCTCGCAAAGAAAGCCTTGGCTTTTTTCGTTTTTCCAGAAAACCTAGAGTTTCGCCATGAATCATACAACCCTTGGGGTTTGCCAACTCTACTGAACCGAGGGATTTCGTTAAAATACAAAAGTCTGGCTTAGAAACGAATTCCAAGGAATCAGGTAACAAGATCGATGAAATCATCCATTGAGCCCCATGCCCGCCTAAAAAGAGCCCCCTGGCTTGTGTGCTTGGTTTTGATGCTGGCCAACCCAACTGCAATCGCCCAATTCCAAAATCGTTTTTCGATGCCCGAAGGAGTCATGATGACCGCTCCTCGGGAAGTCGAGACGCTCCTTAGTGATGCCCAAGAAGCCATCGATGCAAAGCAATGGGTCGAAGCCAGTGTCGCCTTGGGACAGCTTTTGGGAATCGAGGAAAATGCCCCCGAGGGCAACTCTGGGGATGACTATTTTTTGTCTCAAGCCGAACGGAGCAAAGATGGTCCAAAAACGGTGCTTGGTAGGGTCAAGCAGATCCTCGACAATCTTCCCGAGGAAGCCAAACAGGCCATCGAACTTCGCTACGGTGTGCGGGCTAAACAACTCTTGGAGCAAGCCGTCGAGTCCGATGACCGATCGATCCTCTATCAGCTTTCAAGTCGGTTCGGATTCACCAATGCTGGACGAGATGCTTCCTTGCTATTGGCCCAGCAACTGCTCACAGATGGCAACCTCGTCGAGGCAACTGGTATTTTAGAAAGTTTGCTGCAGGATCCACAGTCGCGGACACGATTCGGCAGCAACCTAGGCGTTTTAGCCGTTGCATCCAAACTCTCCTCGGGCACATCTGCCCAAGCCAACAAATTATTGCAGCAAGTCAGGGAGTATTATGCGAATGTTTCAATCGACTGGAATGGCGCAAAAGTTGGATGGAACGACAAAACGACCAATGAATCCATTCTAAAAAGTCTGCAGACCGAGAACTTTCAAAAGCTAGCCCGCAGGATTGACCAGCCACGATTCGAGGGGGGCACCTTGGATCGAAATGCGAATACTTTTGGGGGAAAGCCCATTCCCATCCTGCGATGGAGCGTGGATCTGCATGAATCGGTTCAGCATAAAGAGAATTTGGAACGAACTTTTCGAAAGCAACTCTCAGAGCGCCGTTCTCATCTCGTCCCAACCCGCAATCCCATCAGCGCCGATGGATTGGTGTTCGTCCCTACGTACGACCAACGCATCCTAGCGATCGATGCCAAATCAGGAAAAATCCGTTGGCCCATCGTCTTTAGCGGATCCCCCTTGGGCTTCTCGCTCGACCGTGGATCGAATCGAGACAGCTATGCCCTCGGATTACCCGCTCCGGATTATTTGGTCAGACGCGTTTGGGGTGATTTCTGCTCGAGTCAGATTTCCACCGATGGGACTAGGGTCTTTGGGATTAGTAGCTCGTCGGCCGTCGAGGTCAGCGAGAGCTTTGCCGTCGGGCCAAATGCCCGATTGAACCGAAACCCAATGATCCGCACTTACAATGTCCTTCAAGCATGGAGCATCCCAGAGGAGGGCAAGTTGCTCTGGGAGTGCGGCGGTGTGAATCAATCAAGTTCCGAAGAACTCAAAGGAGCCTTATTCCTAGGTGCTCCAATTCCTTTCCGGTCCGAACTGATCGTCCTTGCAGAACTCAACGGTGAGGTTTATCTGATCTCCTTGGCACCTGCGACCGGCCAAATGAATTGGAAACAACCACTGGTAGCCAATCAAGGTACGACCATTGCGCTGGATTCCCAGCGAAGATCCTTCGGGCTTAGCCCAAGTATCGATGGAGCATTGGCGATATGCCCGACCCTCTCAGGCTACCTTGTTGCTTACGATCTAAATCGTCGCCGACTGGCTTGGACCAAGTCGTATCCTTTGAATCCTTCGCTCATGCCAGGTGCAGCATTTAACATTGTCGGCGGCATGGATCTGCGCGAGACCGATCCTATGCTCTCGCGCCCGTTAGATACCACAGCGGTCCTTCACGATGGCGTAACGGTCTTTGCCCCATCCAACGGGATCGGAGTCTATGGGATCTCCAATTCCGATGGAACCGAGCTATGGCAAGTCGCCCATGAGGAACGCTCGATGTTCCGCTATGTCGCTGGGATTTGGAACCAACTCGTTGTGTTGGTCTACGCTCAGGAAATCGTCGGCTTGGATTTGCGAACCGGACAGCCGGCTTGGTCTGCGGTGCCGATCCCAAGCGGTGCGCATGTTGTGGGCAAATGCGTCCGCTCCGATTCGAAATTACTAGTTCCTCTCTCCAATCAAACCCTCCTTGAGATCGACCTTTTGCAAGGTGCGATCAGCTCGGAGACTCGCTGCGAAAAAGCCTTAGGCAACCTGACCGTGGTGGGCAATCAACTCCTGAGCGCAAGTCCCTTTGAACTTACAAGTTATTCGATTCGTGATCGGTTCCAATTGGAGTTGCTCGAAGAGCTCAAGCGATCTCCAGGAACCGCTGGCGTTTTGCAGAAGGAAGGCGAGTTGGCGCTCTCAAGTGGAGATCTCGAAACGGCATTGGAAAAGCTCATTCGAGCCAAGCAACTTGCGCCCGAGGATCTTGAAATCCGTCGTTCGCTTGTCAAAGCCTCCATGATTGCCATTCAAACCGATTTCGATCGGTATTTTGATCAGGTGCAAGGCTTTGAATCCGTCACCAGGGACTTAGACCAATCCACCTATTTGCGGGTCTTGATTTATGGACTTGAAAAACAACAGCGATGGACACAAGCCTTTGAGAAGTTGCTTGAGCTCAGCGATACTCGAGTCTCCAGACGCATCAATCAAATCATGGATGGCAATAGCATCGATGCTGGTGCCAGATGGTCCATCCACGAGGACGCCTGGATTGCAACCCAGTTCTCTCGCCTTGCTCAAAACATACCCCAAGGGGATTGGGAAAGCCTTAATCCAAAAATTCTCGACCGGCTAAAACTGGATGCAAAACAAGACCCAGCTACTATGCGCTTGAGATTGCAACATTTCGAAGGCTTACCCTTTACTCAAAAGGCCCGTCTGGATTATGCGAAATCCTTAGGTAATCGCAGCATGATCGACGCAGAGTATTTGCTTTGTGCGCCCGGCATTGCCCAGCCAGAAATCAGCGATTCCGATGAGATACAAAGAGCCAAGGCGACCTTGTACCTCAAGGGTGAACGCCCAATGAAGTCCTGGCTCGAACTCCAAAGAGATGATGCTAAGTTCTTGGCGATCGCCAAGGAACTCAGTGGTAAAAACGCAACTGGCAGCCTCAGGTACGACGACCCCGCCGCGATGCTCGTGCGTTTCAAGGAACGAGAGAAATCCGATGGGCGGAATCGCTCTTGGCCCCAAGGGACAGTTCAAGCCACATCGAACGTCGAACTCAATGCCAACGGACAGTTTCAAGCCGGTTACGAAGGCTCGAATGTCTGTCCAATCGGCAAGGTGGAAGGGGAGTCGTTCGCCGGATGGCAAGCGTACTTCACGAGCGGTTTGCTTTATCTGGTTCAACCAAAAACCGGCGAGGAACTCCAGTATCTTTTGGAGACGGAAAAACAAGACCTTTCCTCGCCCCCAAAGGTTCATGCTGTCAACAGCATTTTGATCATCGAACTCAAAGATCAACTCGTCGCTCTGGATCTGTTCCATGCAAATCTAAGCCAGCAAGATGGTCAACTCTGGAGCACCAGTTTCGCAAAAGAATCGGTCGATCCCCAAATCCCAGGAAGAGGTCGTTCCAACCTCATCGAACGCAACAACTGGGGACTGGTCGTCCAAAAGAAAGCTTTCCGAGTTGTCGATGTCTCTCGCTGGGGGGTTGTCGTCCAAGCCGACGATGAACTCGTGAGTATCCATCCACTGCTGGGAACTCGCCAATGGAACCTTCAAGGATTCCGCAACGCATCGATCGTAAGCAAGGAGGGGGCTCTGTTCGCACTTGACGCCTCTGGTTCCAAGATCACAAAGATCGACCATCGCGATGGCAAAGTTGTCGAAGAAATCAAATCTCAGTTGGAAGGCTGGACGCCACTGCTTTCGATCGCCAACCGATGGTTGCTACACCCATCTCGTCAGTCCGGCGGCGATCAGGCTAGCCGGATGAAACTCAGGTTAGTCGAACCCGCTACGGGCCAAGTCCTCCTGAGCGCAGATCATACGGTCGATACAAGAATTGCGATCGCCGGCGATGTCGGCGTCCTGGCTCTTCGAACCGATGGCTCGTTGACCTACTGGAACGCTGCCAAAGGAACCGAAACGAAGTTGCAAGCGGAGGTCGAAGGTAAGTTCAGCAGCATCAGCGCTCAGGTCTTCGGAGATATCGCGCTTGTAATGCCCTTTGCAAGCTCTCTGGAACTAGACAATGTCCAAGTCTCACCGTCGGCCAAATCCGATCCATCGATAGCCCCTTGTGCAGGTCGACTCTTTGCGATTCGACTCGAAGACGGATCGCTGGTTTGGGACAAGGCACAGAGGGTCAAGCATTTCATGTTTCCATTGAATCAGAATCGAGAATCCCCAGCGGCCGTCTTCCTCCGACGACTGACGCAGAAAAACGCCCGTGGCATGCCACTTGACTTTACAAGCATCGCTTTGCTCGATGTGCGGACCGGAAAGCTTCTTTACCAGAAGCACGATCTGCCAGCTTTCCGTGGCGATAGCTTCCGCCAAACGCTCGTTCCTAGTCAAAACCTCATGATGATCAGACTTTACGGAAACCTGTTCCGCTTCCTTTGGACCGACCAACCTCCAGATCCGTCATCCACACAGGAATCTTCTACTGAACTGGCAATCGGCGAATTAAACTTGGAGGAATTCCAAGCTGCCGCGGACGAGATGGCAGAGAAAATTAAGAATGGACAACTGGTTCCTGGATTTCCGCTTCCAAACAACGGAAACTTGGATCCACCCATCCCTCGATGAGAATCACATCCATACCCCGATACTATCGGAACCTCAAACGCTGGCGCGAGATCATCTCGATTCTGCGCCGTTATGGGCTAGCCGACTGGCTCTCTCGATTGCCCTTGGATAGTATCCGCGATTGGATGAAAGATGACCAAGGTGTTCCGCTATCGAGCTACTCTCGCGAAGCTCGCGTGAGGATGGCTCTTACAGAACTCGGACCGACGTTTATCAAGCTTGGCCAAGTCCTATCGCTTCGCCCCGACCTTGTCGGAAGCGCCCAAGCTGGGGAATTGCAATTGCTCCAGTCGAACGTTCCTGCAGATCCCCCTGAAGCCGTCGAAAGGACGATTCAGACAGAACTCAAAGGATCCATTCGAGAGCTTTTCGCGGAATTTGAAACTATCGCGATGGCCTCAGCCTCCATTGGCCAAGCCCACTCGGCGAGACTCGCCGACAGCACGCCAGTGGTTGTCAAAGTGCAGCATGAGAATATCCGAGCCAAGATCCACGAGGATCTCGAAGTTCTTGCGGGTCTCGCAAGCTTGGCCGAACGCATCCCAGAACTTGCCGTCTGGCGGCCCAGGGAAATCGTCAGTCAATTATCGAGATCTCTCAAAAGAGAATTGAGTTTCACGCAAGAACAAGCCAACTTGATCATGTTTCAAGAGGCCTTTGGCCGACAGCCCGGAATCCGGATCCCTAAAGCCCATCCGAGCCACTCAAGTGCTCGGGTATTGACCATGAGCTTGCTGACCGGTGAATCGATCAATGAGGTGAGCAATCCAGGCAAGTATTCCGATCAGTATCGAGAGCAATTAGCTAGGAAGATCGCGGATCTGTATGTCGAGATGATCTTCGTTAAAGGGCTGTATCATGCCGACCCTCATCCTGGCAATATCTTGATCGATGCCGACGGAACCCTTGGGCTCCTAGACTTTGGTATGGTCGGCCGCATCGATGATACCCTCCGTGACAACATCGAGGAAATGCTCTGGGCTCTTTCGCTCAAGGACTCCGCGCTGCTGACTGCTATTGTCAAAAGGGTTGGCAAAGTCCCCCAGAACATCGATGACTCTCTGCTTTCGAACGATATCACAGACCTGATCGCTAACTATGGCAATCAACCGATCGAGAAGATCGATCTGGCCACTGCTCTGAACGACGCAACCGATATCCTGCACCGTCACCGCATCGTCCTGCCCGGCCAGATGGGAATGCTGATCAAGACTCTGGTGACCCTACAGGGAACCATCAGCCAAACCAGCCCAAAGTTTAGTTTGCTTGAAGCCATCGAGCCGATGTTCAAGAAACTCTGGCGCAACCGATTATCCCCTTGGCGACAAGCTCGCAGGATGCGAAGGCTCTACATCGAAGTCGAATCGCTTGTGGAAAAACTACCGAGCCAAATAAGCTCGCTTATGGAACTGGTTCAAAGCGGAAAACTCGATGTCCATCTTTCCCACCGAGGACTCAACCCATCGATCAACCGCCTCGTCTTGGGACTACTGACAAGCTCTTTACTGCTGGGCTCATCCATACTCATGGCCTCCGAGGTGCCGCCGCTGCTCTTTACCCAAGGCGGACCCATGGGACTAAAAGATCTTTCTCTCATAGGACTCGGAGGTTTTGTCCTGAGCTTAATTGTGACGATCCGAATCCTATTGGCGATCAATCGCTCAGGCCACTTGGATCCCCACGGAGAATCTGAGGATCATCACCCGTTTATCTAAAGCCTGTTTTTTTCAACCGCTGATGAACACGAATATTCGCTAATAAAGCCCAAGCCGACCGCTGATGAACACTGATAAGCGCTGATACAGCGCCCAATCCGACCGCTGATGAACACTGATAAGCGCTGATGCAGGGCGTAGGGTACGTGAAGCGGTTGCGCGCGATCGGAATTTTTATTGATTCCGGACACAGTCGCTATGCATGGATCGCACCAAGATCAACCACCAACCGCGGAACGTACCATCAAGCGCGTAGGGCTGTTTGGCTGAAGCCTGATGTCTGAGGCCTTAAGCCTAATCCCGCTTGGCCCCCTTTCGCCACCGGGGCTTTGGCCGGGGGAGAATCCAACCGCTGATGAACACGAATATTCGCTAATAAAGCCCAACCCGACCGCTGATGAACACTGATAAGCGCTGATGCGAAATCCTAGAAGAAGGCGTTGCTGATTGACGTTAGCCGACTAGCGCCAGCGTCGGGCTTTGAATGTATACGGCACAGCGCAATCGATCATCTTGATGGGGTAATAACTCGTTACAATCTCGCTAGGCAATCCCTATCATCCGAGCACGAGTAAGAAAAAGCCGAGATTTCAACCACAAATACACCTGAAGAACCGGCAGCGGAAGTGGTATAACACATCTACCATGCGTAACGGAAACACCATCCCTTTCCAAAAATGGCAAGAAAGCAATCAATGTCACTCTGAGGGGCTAGGCCGATGAACACCATGCTGCTGGTAAAAGGCGATTTGAAGCTTGCTCAGGTTGTGATAGCAACGGACGCCAATGCAGCGGTTAAGCGGGATTCCGATGTGTTGGCTCTGACATCATGATACGACTATTCATTAAATTTGCTGCGATCGTCGTATTGGTCTTTTTGGCTGGCCGATGGACCTTTTACCGATTGCTCGAGGGTCAGGTCTTCAGCGATCGACAACGTGTTGTTGCTGGCTTATCCGAGGTGCACCTCGGAGGCATGCGGCTGATCGCTGCGGAACTTGCGACTGGGGATCCACAGCAGCGGAAAGACGACTTGGGCGCGATGCAAAGAGATTTGGTATCTCCTCTGGAAATCAGATCATCAAGAGAGCTAAACGCTCAAGAGCGATGGCAATTGGATCAACGCAATGGCTTCGTATGCTTGTATCGCGATGAAATCATCGATTACCTGGGCGTTCGCATCGACTCAGAAAGTTATTTGCGTCTGGGCCCGATCGCGGAAAAAACCGATGAGTTCATTGAGGACGAAACTGCCGGGTGGCTTCGGATGCTCTCTCGAAAGATCGCTTTGACAAACGACCCTGATGCACTTCTTGCGAGGTTTTCTTCGGAGTTTGGGGTGCAGGCGCGATTGCTCAAAAGGGATTCGATCCCTTTGGAAGCGCAGCAGCGACTCGCAATGGACAGCCCAACTTTGTTCTATGATTCCTCTGGCGAATACTTCGTTTCCATGCTTTTGCAAGATAGAAAAGAGGTGGTGAACGTTGGACCTTTGCTCAAAGTTAAGAAGTTGGCTGAGCGAACGATGACCAAAGCGATGATCATTTGGTTCTTGATCGTTCTAGGGGCCGCAGGATGGCTGGTTTATAACGTTTCAAATAAATTTCGAAGCATCGAGCTTGCGGCGAAAAAGATCGCTCAAGGCAACTTTGGGGCCCGTGTCGATGAATCGAATGCAGGAGAATCTAAAATTCTCGCCAGTGCGTTCAATGCCATGGCTATCAAAACTGAAAATTCGATTCGGTCGAAAAAGGAACTCCTCCAAGCGATCTCTCACGAGTTGCGAACCCCATTGTCGCGTATCCGGTTTGCTGTGGAATTATTGAATTCCTCTAATGATCCCGAGCTTAAAGAATCAAGGATGTCGGTCGTTCGCCAATCGATTGACAACCTAGATGAGATCGTCGAAGAAGTCCTCGCATACGTGCAAAATGAGGACGATTCACCTGCGAAGAAACTCGAATGGATCGAAATCCAACCCGGGCTCATCCCCATGCTCAAGTTATTTGAGGTGGAATGCCCACACTTGAAGTTCGAATGGGTTTATCCCGACCCGATCGTTTGCACAGATCTCTACGCGGATAGAATCATCTTTCATCGCGTCCTAAGAAACCTGCTTTCCAACGCGGTTCGTTATGCCAAGACGACGGTTCGGATCCATATTTTCCAATCCGAGCAGCAAAACGTTTGTGTCCAGATCGAGGACGATGGACCAGGAATACCCGAGCAGCATAGAAACGAAATCCTAAAACCATTTTTTCGATTGGAAACCGAATCTCCCCGCGAATCGGCTGTCGCCTACACCGGCTTAGGTCTCGGTCTTGCAATCGTCGATCGATCGCTCAAGCAGCATGGAGGGACCGTCAGCATCCAACGAGGAACACTTGGTGGTTGCCTGATCTCCACCAGTTGGCCGCTACCTGTCGAGGAATCCGTCTCTAATGATTCCGCATGAAGTGGAGCTTTGTCTGAGGGTACCCAGGGTCTAAAGCCTGAATTGCCAATTACTCGAGCTCTTCATGCCAAGGCGTATCGTCGGCATCGTCGGACGCAAATGCCGGTGCATCGAGGATCTGAAGATAACTTTCGTAACGCCTTGGATCTAGCCTGCCATCTGCCACGGCGTCTTTGACTGCACAGGTGTCTTCGTGGTGATGAGAACAGTCTGGGTAACGGCAGTGCGATGCAAAAGGCCTTAGATCGCGAAAGAGTCCTGTAAGCTCTGCCGGTACGATATCCCAAAGTTGAAACTGGCGAATGCCAGGAGTGTCGATGATCGAAGTCTCCGCATCGATTCGAAACCACTCGGCTGTCGTCGTCGTATGCTTGCCCTTTTGATTCTCTAGGCTCACTGCCTGCACACGCTGCGAAAGCCCTGGGATGAGACAATTCAAAAGGCTCGATTTGCCGACACCGCTTTGGCCGATGACCGCACTGGATCGACCACGGATCCAGGCATCCAAGTGCTCGATACCCCAGCCTTGCATGGCGCTGAGCATAAAAACTCGGTACCCCATCTGAGCGTAAGAGCCGATGAGCGGCTGTAGCTTTTCCGGAGCGATCAAATCGCATTTGTTGATGCATATCCCCGCCTCAATCCCATTTTGCTCGGCGGTTGCCAAGATCCGGTCGATTAGATTCGGTTTGATCGATGGCTCAGCAGCGCTGGTTACGACCATGATCTGGTCGATATTCGATGCGATCACGTGTCGACGATTCTTGCTGGTCCGACACAATTCCGAATTGCGAGGTTCAATTCTTACAATCCAACCCTGGTTGCCTGCGTGGGGCTCGACCCGAACAGAATCACCGGTGACGACCACATGCCTTTGTGTGGTGGATAGGTTTTTGAGCACTCGCCGGACGGCACACCGCAGCAGGCTGCCGTCGGAAAGCTCGACGATCGATTCAAGCCCGTGGACACGGATGACTCGTCCTGCGAGGGTCGACTCGGAGGCTTCCATCTGAATCGATTGCATGCCATCGCGATGCTCTGGATCGATCAGATCGGCCTTGACGGTCCGATGCCGCGTCAGATCTCCCTTGCCTGAAATGCGTTGGGAGTTTTGTGTGTCAATGTCGTCTTGTGAGTTGGCGTATTTTTCGGTCAGTCCTCGTTCTCGCCGCTGACCTTGATGCCCTTTGCGAAATTCGATCCTGGTCTTCTTCGACTTTTTCTTGGACATGACGATTACTGATCCGAAACGACCGATGCGGTCGAGTCGCTGAGTTGAGTTTCTTCTAAAGAAACTTCGGGCCTGTGGACGCTAGGTCCAATAAGTTCTCGAATCTCTTTTTCATCGAGCTCTTCGCGAGAGACCAGTGCATCTTTGAGTTGTTCGAGCGCACCGCGATGCTTCAGAAGAAGTTCAAGTGCGGCTTTGTCGGCGATTCTAAGCGTTTCTCCGATTTCTCCATCGATGATTTCTTGGGTCTTTTCACTGAACTGACGTTGCTGATGCATCTCTCGACCAAGGAACGGATCGCTATCAGAAAGCTTGAAGGAAACCGGGCCAAGTTTATGACTCATCCCCCAATGGGAAATCATCCGACGGGCCAACGTGGTGGCTCGCTCAAGATCGTTTTCAGCTCCAACGCTTGTCTCTGCATAAATGATCTGCTCGGCGGCCCGACCTGCCAAGAGCACAATCAACTGGTCTTTGACCTCGGATTCAGACATGTTCATGCGGTCCTCCGAGGGGAGGATTTGGGTGCTCCCTAGAGACTGGCCGCGAGGGATCACCGTCACCTTATGAACCCGTTGTGCACCCGTGAGGAACCAAGCCGCTATGGTGTGCCCAGCCTCATGATAAGCCGTCTTGGCCTTCTCGGCAGGAGCCATGACTTCTTCTCGTTTGGCACCCATGAGCACCTTGTCTCTGGCGTAATCGAAGTCGGACATGTAGACCCTCTTTTTGTCCTGACGCGCCGCCCATAATGCGGCCTCATTGACGATATTGCGAAGATCTGCACCCGTAAGGCCCACGGTGGCCTCGGCCAAGCGTTTCAAATCCACATCGGTGTCTAAAGGCACATCTCGGACATGAACTTTTAAGATCTCCTCTCGACCCTTGAGCGTCGGCCTTCCGACAGTGATATGACGATCAAAGCGGCCTGGTCGAAGCAGTGCCGGATCCAGGACGTCGGGACGGTTCGTGGATGCTACGACGATCACCGATTCGGTTGGAGAAAAACCATCCATTTCGCTCAGGATCTGATTGAGAGTCTGCTCTCGTTCGTCATGCCCTCCACCGAGCCCGGCGCCACGCTGCCTACCGACCGCATCGATCTCGTCGATGAAGATAATTCCAGGTGCATTTTGCTTGGCCGTTGCAAACAAATCCCGCACTCGCGAGGCTCCAACCCCGACAAACATCTGGATGAACTCGCTCCCATTGACCGAGTAAAAAGCGACCCCCGCTTCGCCCGCAATGGCCCTTGCCAAGAGCGTTTTACCGGTTCCCGGAGGCCCATTGAGCAGCACTCCCTTTGGAACTCGCCCGCCGAGCTTCTGGAATTTCTCGGGTGACTTGAGAAATTCGACAATCTCTTTGAGATCCGCTTTGACCCCCTCTAGACCGGCCACATCCTCAAAGGTGATCGCTTGGTCGGACGGTTCGAATCGCTTGGCTGTCGAGCGAGTAAAACCATTTAAGAAATTTCCCCCCATCATGTTGTCTCTTGAGCGTCTCATGAGCATGTAAATGCCCGCGCCCAAGAGGGCCAGCGATGCAAGCGAAAACAACATGTACAGCGAACTTGAATCCGACGCTGGAACCACATCGTAAACGAAGGTCTGCTTGCCGTTAGCTTCACCACCTTGGGCCGAAGTGGAATTGGCGATTCGTATTTTTTCCAGTCGCTCGAAAAGATCTTTCCGCACCTCGCCTTCGGCTGGCAATGCGACGCGGAAGTTTTCCGATAAACGGGCCACCGAACCATTCGCAGAGGCCTTGGGAGTGATCTTCTGGCCCGATGCATCGTAAGTCACCGGCTGCTCGGGAGCGACGATAAACGTTCCTTCAGCACCGCTGGGATAAATCGTCAGTCGCTGGATGTTTTCCCTCTGAAGCTGTTCGAGGAAAAAACTATAGTCAATCGGAGAGCTCTCTTTGGGATTCGGAAGAAATAGCAGTAGCAAACAGGCAAGCAGCAAGATCGCTAGCCACCAAAAATTTCCTCCGCCTCGTCGGGCTTGCACAAGCGGGGTTGGGGGCGGTACGTCGGGTTTCGTAGTGTTCATTACAACAAGCCGTCAGGGATCAAAAAACTGGCCAAGGGCCTCGACAGAACTGTTACAGATTGTAACAGTCGGCTAGCAAAAGGGGATCTGCAAGAGCCTTCGGTTTCCTAGATTTGGTAATTCAAATCCATCAAAGAGTCGTCGACGGTTCCGTTTCGAATCCTCACTTTCGGCTTCTCCAATACAACGGTCGTGTGCGGTGCAACACTTGCAGTGACCCATACGCTCGAGCCTATGATGCTGTGATGACCCACCGTCGTACCCCCCCCAAGGATCGTCGCATTGGCGTAAATCACCACATGATCTTCAATCGTCGGATGACGCTTGGTCCCCCTGACCAACTCCCCGTTCGCATCGGTCGCAAAACTCAACGCGCCAAGCGTCACACCTTGATAAATTTTCACGTGATTTCCGATCGAACACGTTTCACCGATGACGACGCCCGTTCCATGATCGATGAAAAAATATTCGCCGATTCGAGCCCCAGGATGGATATCGATCCCGGTCTGCTTGTGAGCCCATTCACTCATCATCCTTGGGATGAAGGGAACCTTCAGTCGAACCAATTCGTGAGCGATGCGATAGATCGTCACAGCCTCCAATCCTGGAAAACAAAACACGATCTCATCTCGGTTGCTAACACTCGGATCCCCCGCGAACGCAGCCTCCACGTCCTTCGTCAAAACCTGCCGAATAGCCGGGATTTTTTCAAGCAATTGCTTGGAAATAAGCTCTCCTCGAGCCTCGTAATCGGCCATCTCATTGCACCCCTCGGTGGGCGAATGATTGACTCGATCAGCATGGATCAGCGCCCTGGTGATCTGTTTGGAAAGTTTCGCAAGAAGCGAATCGACCAAATTGCCGACATAGTAAGCGACATTCGAGGTATGAAGCCCCTCACGCCTTCGGAAACCAGGATAAAATAGATCCTTGAAATCCTCTAAGATCTCGATGACCACCTCGTATTTAGGCAGTGGACAATGACCCAAGTGGTGGATTCGATTGGTCGATCCATAACTGGCCACAATCGCATCGGTCAACCGTGGAACAAACTCTTGCCGGTCGAAATCAGGAGTCGTTTCAGAGCTCATAGAGTTCATCAAGCTTTCGCGGATATCAGGGCTTTTCATTGGGTTTTTGTGGGTTTTCGCGATCCCAAGGCTTGCTCTAAGTATCGGTTAAACCCCTCCTAAGCATCGATCTATTCTAGCGACTCAAACCCCATGCGACGCTTGACTCATTCCCATCTGCAAAAGATTCCTTGGGTTTATGCTAGCACTCGATCTAGAGCTAGCATTTGCTCCCTACGCAAAATCTGGTGAGAAGCTTGATTCGCCCCCCGAGATTCCCTAACTTACGCCCCTCTCGCAAGTCGCTCGGCTGAATGGATTCAGCCAACAAGAGCTCCACGAAAGCTTGCGAAACTTGTCACTCATCAAACCAGGAGAACTCTGGAATGGAACGCAAGCCCCTGATTGGAATGAATTGCGATTACCGAGGATCGCACCAAGGCACTCCAGCTTACGCATTTCTAGCCGCCGGATACTTCGATGCAATTTGCAAGGCTGGTGGGATACCAGTGGTCCTTCCTCCAACCGACGACCTCGATAGCATCGACTCGATCTTGGATACCCTCGACGGATTCGTCTTGGTCGGTGGAGCCGATCTGGATCCACGTCGCGACGGGTACATGCTCCACAGCTCGGTTCGACCGATGGATCCTCGACGCGAAGACTTCGACCGCAGACTCGCCATGGAAATCTCCAAGCGTCGAATGAGCCTCATGGCCATCGGAGCAGGCATGCAACTGATCAACATCATCGAAGGGGGAAATCTCTTCTACCACATCCCAATCGATCTTCCCAACGCCTTGCCCCACTTAGATCCCCAAGACCCTAATCACCGCCACTCTCTGGTCGTCGATCCAAAATCGATCCTAGGACGCGTTTACGGGGAAGGTGAAATTCGAGTCACTTCCAGACACCATATGGCCATCGATCGACTCGCAGATGCCTTCAAAGTCACTGCCAAATGTCAAGACGGAGTGATCGAAGGGATCGAGAGTCGTCTGGATAACTGGTTCGTCGTCGGTTGCCAATTCCACCCAGAGTCCACGGCTGCAAGCGCCCTGGACGGCCAAATTTTTGAAGAGTTCATCCAGGGGGTCCTGTCCCGATGGGGTCAATCCGAAACCATTGAGCTCAAGGTCGCTTGATCTCCAAGAGCACCAAGCTCCCATTGGACACCCTGGCAAAACTGTCTGGCAAAACTGTCCATCCAGCAGCGATTCCTGGCACGGATGCCGATTCGCTCTTGGATGGATTTGTTTTTAATTAAACGATCGCTTGGAGCTTCTCAAGCCCCAATCTTGCACACCAATCGCCAAACGATTCGCACTGGCTTCTTTGATCACCAAATGCCTTGAACAATGGCTCCAAACTATCGGTGATGCTCTCGAGCGGAACTAGATCCTTGTAGATAAATCCCAATCGTGTACCTAATCGAGTTCCACCAACGTAAACAGTGTACTTGCCCTTGGCCTTGCCAACCAATCCGATGTCCGCGTTGTAAGGTCTTGCGCAACCATTGGGACATCCGGTCATGCGAACCGTAAAGAGCTCCTTGTCCAAACCCAACTCCGTGAGCTTCTTTTCCATCACATCGATCACCCCGGGCAAAGCCCGCTCGCTCTCTGTGATCGCTAAGCCGCAGGTAGGCAAGGCCACACAAGCGATCGACCAACGTCGCACATTGGAGATCTCTTCGGTAAGTGGCAATCCCCGCTTCTTGAGGATTCCCTCAAGTTTTGGCCTGGCGTTTTGATCCAAATTGCAGAAAAGGACGCTTTGATGGGCCGTCAGTCGAATCTCGGGTTGGAACTCCTCGCATATCTCTCGAAGCGCCTTTTTCCAAGCTCTTTGCTGATCGTCGTAAAGACGGCCGTTTTCCACGTTAAAGCCGTAAAAACAACGCCCGTCACCTTGCTCGTCCCATCCCATGTGATCGCGATGCTCAACGACATCGTCGGCCGTGCAATCCTTGAGCTTCGATCCAAAATACTCCTCGACCTTGTGCCGCATCCACTCGATTCCTTCGTCATGCACAAGGTACTTTAGCCTGGCTCGCTTTCGATCGTCCCGGTAGCCGAAATCCCGCTGAACTTTCACCACCGCTTCGGCGACCCCAACGGCTTGCTCAGGACTGACAAACGCCATGCGGCTTGCCAAGCGAGGAAAGGTTTTCTTAGCGCTTGGGGTCACCCCAAGTCCTCCACCTACAAGAACGTTGTAACCGATCACATGTCCATCCCTAACGACCGCGATGAACCCAAGGCAATTGGTGTACACATCGGTGCAGTTGTCATCGGACAATGCAATCGCGGTTTTGAACTTGCGAGGCAGATAGGTCTTGCCATAAATCGGTTCAACCGTCTGGTCGCTTCCACCCTCGAGAGTCTCCTGGCCACTGGTTAAATCCTTGAGCCACAACTCGTAGTAGGACTTCGTCTGAGGCGAAAGATGATCCGAAATGTCTTGCGCAAGTTTTTGGACCGTGGCTCGAACCGTGTCGGTGTACGGGGCCGGGCAAGCCATGGTATTGCGATTGACATCCCCGCATGCTGAAAGGGTTGTCAGCATGCATTGATTGATCGTCTGCATGCACTGGCGAAGATCCTTTTTGAGGATCCCATGCAATTGCAACCCCTGGCGGGTGGTGATCTTGAGCGTCGAGTTACCGATCGAATCGCACAAATCCAGATGAGCCAGCAACTGTTGGGCCGTCATGATCCCGGCCGGGATCCTCGTGCGAACCATGAAACTGTACTCTTTCTCGGACTTGCCCGACTCACCAGAACTCTTGCGCTGCTCGCGATCATCCTGCTGGTAAGTTCCATGGAACTTGAGCAACTGAAGATCGTCTTTGCCGAAATGATTCGAATCGGCCAATAGCTCCGATCCGATCGTGCCGCGTAAGTAACGGCTCTGATCCTTGATCAGCTCAACGGCGCTGAGCTTTGGCTGGGTGTTCGTATCGGCGTTGGCTGGTGTTATCGAATCTTCCGACATAGTTCAATGGGGTACTTTTTTAGCGATGAATTGGGGATCTGAGTGATGAGGGATTTTAGTTGTCGTGGTCCGAAATGTCAGGCACCCTCCTTCATCCAAAGAACTCAGCGGGGCACAGATCGGATCGGTTTAACAAAAAGCTTACCCGCAAAGTTTAGCGAATGCCCCCGCAGGGAATCTAGCTCAAAGGCCCCTTCGCGAGATACGACTGCCAGACTATAACTCGGCCATACGGCTTGGTATATTAAGAAAAATCGATCCTACAATTCCCGGAGGCCAATCTTCCTATGACTGCTCGAATTCTCGATGGCAAGGGAATTGCAATGACCATCAGGCAGGAAGTAGCGTTGCGGGTTTCTACATTTCGAGAAAAGTTCGGAACGAGCCCAAAATTAGTTGCGGTTTTGGTAGGCCAAGACCCGGCTAGTCAGGTCTATGTCAGAAACAAGGAAATCGCATGCCAAAAAGCTGGCATCGACAGTCAAGTGCTCAAGCTTGATGCCTCGACGACGACGGCTTTTCTCCTAGAGACCCTCGATCGACTCAACCAAGACCCAAGTGTGCATGGCATATTGGTTCAGCTACCATTGCCCGACCAACTGGATTCTCGCCTCCTGCTCGATCGGATCGATCCTTCGAAGGATGTCGATGCATTTTCGCCCGAGAACGTAGGGCTCATGACGCAAGGCCGTCCGCGTTTCCTGCCCTGCACCCCCCATGGGGTACTACAGCTGCTTGATCGCAGCGGTTTTGAACTCTGTGGAAAACATGTTGTCGTGGTAGGCC
>Ga0082207_1000063_pt1 | contig 70714 bp, 56 predicted proteins | sample LakMenEpi10Aug09_FD_71540 | JGI IMG/M metagenome (GOLD analysis project Ga0082207, IMG submission 71540) | reverse complement strand
GTTGGTGGATGATCCTGGTACGATAGATACAGCGCGATTGTTGCTAGAATCAATGTAGATACCTATCGCGCATAACCGCTTCACGTACCCTACGCGCTGCATCAGCGTTCATGAGTGTTGATCAGCGGTCAGGTTTTGGTCTTTATTAGCGAATATTAGTGTCCATCAGCGGTTCCAAAAAACAGCCTTACACGCGGTCGGCCCCCTCACTCCCCCCGCACTCTCTCCATCCATTCCTTGAGCCTGCGATGGACCAAGGGCGTAGGTAAAAACTCCTGCTCGAGCCTACCACGCTGATCGCTCAGCAATCGCAAGTACAACTGAGCCTCCGATGGATCAAGTCCCAAAGGGACCTTGCAATCGGCTTGAATCGGTTCTGATACCGCCGATCCGTAATGCAAATCAAACGTTTCTGAATCCATGAGCAATGACTCTACAGGATCAAGCGATTGCTTAGCCTTGGCCAGAAACTGCAAACCCCAGGTGTCAATGTCTCCCCAATACGCCACTTGCTTCCCCCGCAACCAACCGGCTTGAGTCCAACTCAAATCGAAACCGCTTCCAAGCACAGCAATCGTGCCTTCCATGGGACACAACTGATGCTGCGAAGTTTCGTTCTCAACGATCAGCACTCTTGTGCCCGGCAAAGCTCGCTTCGCTAGTTCGGATGACTTGACCCGCAGTTTTTCATAAGGCAACAGTCCACCATCCAAATCGACCACAAGCAGCCAGTGCTCGGCCTCCTGCGCTGCTCCTAAAAACGTCTCGAGCCCCAGCTCGCTGGCTTGTTTCTCATAGCGAGCATCCAACAAAGCAGTCACCAACTTGGCATTCCGCTCGAAGAACTTCGTATCGATCCCTTCGATCGATAAAGCTCTCAGCGGTCGGCCCTGGGCACACCCAGGTTCGATCGCCATCGCGAGCCTCGTGGCCATCAACACCTCCTGCATGGGCTTGCCTCTCCATAGCGATCGGTATCGAACCAGCAAAGAGTGAAACAAACGATCGGATCCTTGCACCAAGTCCGACAAGTCTCGAAACTCGGCGCGAACGCTTGCATCGCCAATCGCGTCGATCCACTGGGTGGGTTTGTTCAATCGCCAAGCGACGGGCACGCTCACTGCTTGACTGGCGTGCCGATAAACAACATCCTCGAAAACGACTTGGCCAACGGTAACTTTTCTCCAAGCCTCCAAATGCCGCTTAACCGCATCGAGCTGATTCTTGATCTTGCTGGAACTCGGTTTACCGATCGAAAGACTGATCGGCCAAGATCCTGCGATTCCCACAAGTCGCGCTTCGCGACACGAGGCGTTCTCCCATTGCTTTCGTAATTTGATTCGGATCTGTGCCGGAGATTTCATCACCTCTTTTTACTGACTCTTTGCGATTTCCTCAAGCTTCTCCCATGAGATCGAAGCCAGACTCGCTTCCTTGCCAGGCCTTTGCACGCAAACAACTTTCCGTGTGTGTTTTTTCAGCAACCCGATCTCCTTATTCGGCGTCACAAAAATAGGGTGCAAACTAAAGATGCGAAGGGCTTCGATGATCCGGCTAGCTGCCGAGGGCGAACTCTTGGAAAACGCTTCGTCCAAGACAACCGTTCCATAAAGGGGTTTGGTAGCCGCCGGTGGACAGAGCGCATAGCTGAGCGACGCGGTCAAAATGTGACTGGCCATAAGCTCCTTTTCTCCGCCCGATCCACTTTGGGATCCGGTGCGAGGGGGAGATCGATCTCCCGTTTTGCGGTCGACTTCGACGACGAAGAACTGCAAACGAAACCGAGGGTCTAAGAGGGCTTTAGATCCTTGTAACCTGCGGTTCTCGCCCGCTTCGCGCAAGATCGCGACCATCTCTTGAAGGGCCTTGAAATGGCTTTCTCCTCCATCGTCTTTCAAGGCCGCGTGCCTAACTTTCTGCATCGCGATATTGAGCGATCGGAGCCGCTCGTCTTTCATCCGCTGTGGCAAAAGTTGCAAGTATCGGCCAGATCGGAAATCGACTTTCACGAGCGTTTGGTTCAACTCTGCGATCCGCTCCTCGATCGCATCGACCTCTTCGTCGATGCTCGCCAAAAGCTGCGTAACTCCTTGATCGCTCGAACGATTTAAATACTCCAAAAATCGTGTTCGTTTTTCCGGCAGTGCCTCTTCGGTCAATACCCGAAGACGTTCCAAGTAGACGGGTACTTCGTCGATCGTCGAGCCGACTTCGACCAGCGCACCGGTATCGACTCTTTTGGCGATCTCCATCTTGCGCACCAAATGCTGCTCGATGTCCGCATCCCTGACCATCTGCTCATCAAGCTGCGATTCGATCTCCTTGGCCAAACGTCGTTCGTACTCGATAATTCGCTGAGCTTGAACTTCGGCGTCGATCTTCAGATGTTTGGCGGCCAAAGCCTCCTCGGCTTCCTGTAGACCAGTGCCAGCCCTCTTGCTAGCCTCTTGGCAATATTGATCCGCCGAGTCGCGTTTGTCGCTGTAGACGGCGATCTCGGCTCTCTGGTCGGTGATGGCCTGACGAAGCGATTCGAGCTTGTTGTTCTCCTTTTCGTAGTTGATTTTGGCTTGGCTCGCATCGGACTTTGGATCGAGCAAGCCCTCTAGCCGTTTGACAGATCTCTCCATGTCCGAAAGGGCCTTGGGCAAATCGATCGTCGAGAAGTCCAAGCCAAGCAAGGCTTCGATGATGCGCAGTGTTTCTTCGAACTGCTTGAGTTTTTGCTGGGACTTTTGCACGGACTTCTTGGCTTCATGGGACAGTCTCTCTGCTTCGATGCATTGCTTGGCAAGCGAATCGAGCTGGTCTTTGTTGTCAAAACCGGTCATCCAATCCTGATCGAGCCGACGCTGATCCTGCTTCTCGAATTTCCCATACTTGCCCGAAATCATGCCTTCGACCGTCAAGCCATGCTCGACGCTTTTCAAGGCATCGGCCGATCGAACGCAGTGCAAATCCCTTGAGGCCAGCAGCATCATCGCCGCATCCTTCAGCGCATGGGACTTGATATTGAGCTTCTTGACATAGCCGTCCTCGAAGAGCGTGACCTTTTGCGATCTTGCTTCGGCACTTTGGAGACGCACGTGCAGACGGTTGTCTCGACCGTTGACCCATCGGAGTGCATCCTTGATCAGTTCCTCAGGCACCAGGATCCGCAGTCGCTCAGACCCCAGGGCTCTTTCAATGGCACCCCGCCAAGTCGATTCGGAGGCTTTGACCTCGATCAGTTCGGCTAGGAAAGGAAGATCCGAATCGCGAAGAGATAGATGCACGGCTAGCTCGGATCGGAAGTCTTGGAAGTGCGGCGGGATGTTCGATCCAGGACGCTGCTTGACCTTGGTGATCGCCTCGGTCAACTCCTTGACTTGTTGCTCGTGGCCTTTGAGCAGTGACATCGCATTGAGTGTCGCAGACTCTTGAGTATCGTACTGGGATTTCAGAGTCTCTTGTTGCTTTTTCAGTGCCGTTTGGTTGGCTCGCAAGGTCACCTCATCGAGACTGTCGCTCAGCTCGAATCGGGTGACCATTTGTCGGTACATTTCGGCTTGCTTTTTGCGTTCGTCGACGAGTTTGCGTTGCGCTGCGATGGTGTTTTCCAACTCGCTGATGATGTTTCCGCCGAGTTCCAAGTAGCGTTCTCGAAGGGCGTCGACGCTGGCTCGAGCATTGGCGGCTTGTTGATCGAGTTGTGCCAGCGCCTGTTGGCTTTGCTCGATCATCGCCGAGAGTCGCTCGGACTCCTGCGCCCATTTCTGCTGAGCGATCCGGGCAAACCAGATCGGCAAAATCCTTTTGAGGATTTGCAACTTCTGAGTTTTGCGCTGCGATTTGAGCAGTCGTTCGTGCTCCTCTTGAACCGGCAGCAACGACTCTTGCTGACGCTGAGCCAACTGCAACTCTGCATGGATCTCGGAAAGATTGTCAAACTCGGCGGCCACTTCCAAGGCACGATCGAATGCCGAACGATCATCGAGGACCAATTCACGAAAGATCTCATCGATGCTATTGAGTTGCTTGAGACCCGCCGCACGGTTCAAAAGCGTGAATGCATTTTCGCTGACATCAAAGAACTTGCGAATCCGCTCCAAGTACGATCGCTTGCTCTCGAAGAAACGCAAGTTGGCTGTCTCTCGACCCATCTTGAGCAGATCTCGGATCCCATCTTCGTGAAGCAGCCTTAGCCAAGCGTCGAAGTTCTGCTCCGGGGCCATCGAAAAGACCCAGCGTCTCTTCAAATCGTCAGCGGCGTTTCCTGTACCCTCGGTCCAGAAAATCCCCGCGAGTTTCACCTGCTGTTTGCCTGCAAGATAGGTCGCACAAATGCCGCTGATGGTCTTGCCCGGACGCGCTACTTCTTGCCGCCCATCGGCACCGTCGCCACCCAGGACACCGCGAACGTATTCGATGAGCGTTCGATCGCTCTCGTGACCGCCGGTCGATGCTAAGTTGTATCTGGGCTGCGCAACGAGCAACGTCATGAGTGCATCGACTAACGTCGTTTTACCACTCCCGGTTGGGCCTATGATGGCTGTCCCCCGCGAATCGAAATCGGCTCGATGCATCCCGCGAAAAGGTCCCCAGTTGTAGACCTCCAGTCGACTCAGTACGAACGACACCTCGCCTTGGGCCACAGGCATCGACTCGAATACTTCCTGATCCATCGCATCAGGTTCCTGGTTCTGAGGCTTGATCTTCTGAGGCATCACTCATCCCCCTGGGAGTCTACAGTCACTTTTTTCTCTTTGAGAACCGCCAGCAATGCCGAAAGGGATTCCGGATTGGCCAAGTGGGCGATCAACGGACGGATAAGGATCTCTTGCTTGGTATCGACTTCCGATACGATCCCGTGGGTTTTGAGTTGATCCAATAGTTGCAGCAATCGATTCTCGTTTTTAGCATCGCTCCCGGAGTCACCAAAGTAGGTCATGAAGGTCGGCAGCAACTCATCGATCGATATCTTTGCTGCTGATTGACCAACACCATATTCCTGTTCGTGCATCGCGAAGGTCTGTCGCAGGATTGCTATGAGCAGAGATTGCTCAAGCGTCAGACGTTGCTTGCGCACCAACGGGTGATTCCAACCGTCTTGCTCTGCATCCTCAGGCGCCTGGATCTTGGCGACCACCAGAAACGCAACACCTCGATGGGAATCGACCCGCACGCACAAATCCAGCGGCTCGAGTGTCTTGTTGATCGCATCGAGTTGCAAGCTGACGCTTCGAAAAAGATCGTGACGCTGGGACTCTTCGATGAAGCCTTGTTTGAGCAACTCCTGCACGGCGATCTTGAGCTCTCTCGGAGAGGCAGCAGCCGTAGCTGTTGAATCCAATTCGGCTTCTGAGTTTGACCCAAGTTGGGGCCCGGGCTGATCGTTTACGGGCTGATCATCTTGCGGATCTTCGACAAACTGGTCAAAGATGTTGCTCATTCCAAACTCTCCACCTTCAAGTCCCGTACATCCTGACCGGTCAATTCCACCCATGGCACATCAAAGCGTGTCGTTCCATCTTGTGAATCCACTAAATCAAAGCACTCGGACCCCTCGCCCAATTCGACTCCTGCTTGCCTTGCCATTGCCAGCCAAAACGCCAGGGTTTCTAGATCGTGGGTCGGCACGATGGATTTGGCCAACTGGCCGATGGTGAGTTTTTCACCGGACTGTTGCAGTTTTTCAAGCGTTCTACGAAAAAGCTCTTCTCGATCCAGTGCGCGGTAAGCCCGCCAGAATTCATCACCCATTTCGGCAGGATTGGCTTGGAATTCGTCGAGCTCAAGCTCGCTTGGCTGCTTGCCTTCGATCTGTTTCGGAAGCAATCGCTCGATCAATGGCAGATTGCTTGCCGAGATCGCTAGAGGGGGAAGTGGACTTTCAGTGCGGCGAATTTTAGCGTCTTGCCAATCGAGCTCCAGCGCGGTCTGGAATATGTCCTGGAGCAATGCACCGACGCGAAGCTGTTCGTTGGCTAGTCCTGACTTCAAAAAGCCTCGAACATCTCGCTCGCTATGGGAACGGGCTTGGATCACACGCTCGGATTCATAAACCAAACGCGATACGAGTTGCTTGAGTTCGGCTCTTTGTTTACGAGAGAGTGCCTTATCGGAGTTGGCGTTCTCCAAAATCGATCGGATCCGAGATTTCATCTCCTGCAATTCGGAGGACTTGACCAACTGGGCATAAAAACTTTCGAAGACTTGGCCCTCTATGGTCTGCACCAATTGCTCGTGGCCGTTGAGGAGTTCGTCAACGATTTGGCCACGGTTTTGGTTTTCCGATATGATCCGCTGACGCAGTTGGCGATCGGCCTCGCGATAGGAATCCTCGACTCGACGAAAGTCGGCCTGGAGGCTCATGGCCAACTGGTAGACTTCTCGAATCCCTTCCTCGGCCTTCTTGCCATCGAGCACATCGAACACACCGGCTTGCACGGCCTTGAGTTCGTCAGCCAGCAGATCGATGCGGGCTTGGATCGCCCGCTCGCGATCGCTTTGACTTCGGCTCAATTGGACTTCGAGCAACTCGATGGCGCGTTGAACGGTTGCAAGCCTCGAGGCCGTCGAGGTCATCGATTGGTCTTCGAGCGAATCGAGGAATAACAAAGCCCTTTGGAACGCGTCGGTTGCAAGGATCTTTCCTTCGCGTTCGACGATCAGCCCTCGCTTGATCCATTGCCGAATCTCTCGGCGGGCCGCAAGTGGGTGATCGTCCCCCAGATCGAACTCCGAGTCGTTGGCATAATCGGCAAAAACTGAAGCCAGTCGTTCGACGGCTTCTTCGAAAACCACGCCGCTTGGACTCGACTCGATGAGACTCTTTAAGCTTGCGAGGATCAGTGGACCTTTTGGGGAGGCCAGCAGGGTCCAAGCCGGATGATTGCGCCGCAGCGAGATGTATTTCGATACGTTTTCTCGCGCCATAGGGGCTAGGTGGTCCGTTGGTAAGTGGGGATTGCTCGACTCAATTCCATCGCAGTTACCATCAGATTTATACGGACGAAAGCCGGTTTCAACCGATTCGCGTAGGCAAAACCGTTTTTTTAGGGAGTTTCGTCGAAAAACGAGCGATTGCAGGGGATTTCGAAGGGTCAGTCCCAGCGTTGGCTAGTCCCAGCGTTGGCGTCGCTCCCGCTTTTTCTCCCCCTCGACCTTTTTGTCGGCCAGTCGGCGGCGGCGAGCCCCGGCGCTGGGCTTGGTCTCTTTACGCACCACTACTGGCTTGAGTGCTTCGAGGACCAAGCCTCTGAGGAGGTCTCGGCATGCTTGGAGATTACGAGACTGCTCGCGGTGCACTTGGCAATGGATCTTGAGCAACCCCTCGTCGGTGATCCTTGAAGCGGCCAGAGCGCGCAGGCGAGTGAGGGTCGTCGGGTAGAGCGATTGGGTTTGGTTCAGATCCCAGATGAGCGTTGCCTTGGTATTGACTTTATTGACATTCTGTCCCCCGGGTCCACCACTTCGGGAATAAACCGCTTGCAGTTCGCTTGCGGGAATCGTTAAATAGTGCGTGATGTTGAGGTCTTCCATGGTGCTTCTATAAGGTAATGGTTCATGCGAGTATTTGCGACAAGTCTTGTCCGTTTTTTTCATCGCAAACCGTGGAAAGCCGATCGACGATTCCTTTGGTTACTTCTGCTTGTCCATTGGGTTAGTTTGCCGATCGCCCTAGGGCAAGAGCCATCGCGATCCTCCGAGTTGTCACTGTGGACTAGATCCAAAGGAAAAGACTGGCCTCGGATGCTCGGGGTTCACTACGATTCGAAAAGTGAAGAAACGGGAATCCTAACCCAATGGCCCAAAGAGGGTCTGCGTGTCGTATGGACCCAAAAGACCGGTACCGGATACGGCAACGGTGTAGCGGCTCTAGGACGATGGTTTCAATTCGATCGTTTCGGTGATTCCGAGCGACTCAGTTGCTACGAAGCTCAGACGGGCAAGTTTCTCTGGAAGTGGGAAGCGAGCGTCGTGTACCAGGACGCCTACGGCTACAACGACGGGCCTCGATGCAGTCCGATCGTTGACGATCGCTCGGTCTACGTGCATGGGGTTGCTGGCCGCTTGGCATGCATCGATATCCAAAGCGGCAAAGAGAACTGGCAAAAGAACACCAGCACCGAGTACGGTGTGGTTCCGAACTTTTTTGGAGTCGGAGCAAGTCCGCTCATTTATGAAAACCTTCTGATCGTCATGGTCGGAGGAAGCCCCAAGCGAGGCCTCTTTGGGGGCTTGCCCACGATCAACGACATGCCGAGTGCCAAGCCCAACGGCTCGGGAATGATCGCCTTCGACAAAAAGACTGGCAAAGAGGTATACCGTGTCGGAAATTATCTTGCCAGTTACTCCGCACCGATCATCGCCAAGCTTCATGGGGAGGACTATTGCGTAAGCCTCATGCGCGAAGGATTGCTGATCTTTCGAGCCAAAGATGGCACGGGGGAGAAATTCTTTCCGTTCCGAGCCGCGATGCTCGAGAGCGTCAACGCAGCAAGTCCGGTCGTCTTTGACAATAAGATCTTTATTTCGGAAGCTTACGAAGTCGGTAGCGCACTTTTGGAGTTTACCGGTTCGGAATTGAAACTCCTGTGGCGAGACACCGAAGGTCGCCAAAACCAGATGATGCGGACCCACTGGAACACTCCGCTGCTGCACGAGAATCGACTCTATGCAAGCAGTGGCCGAAATCCACCCGACACGGATATTCGCTGCATCGAACTTCAGGGCAATCAGGCGCCCAAGTTGGTTTGGACGAAACGGAATCGAGACCGAGGGACCGGACTACTAGTCGACTCGCATTGGCTTTGGCTCGGTGAGTTTGGCAAACTGCATCTGATGAAACTCGGAGCCCAGGAGCACGAAGTTCTTGCCGAGATGGATTTGCAGCTAAAAACACCGGTCGACTCCAAAGAACCTTTGGTCAATCCACCGAGTTGGGCACCGCCGGTTCTCTCGCATGGGCTATTATTTGTACGTGGCACGGATCGCGTCATTTGCTTGGAACTGATCCCCGAAACGAACTAAAACCAATCCATGATGGGGCACTCGCACACCAGTATCACGCGTCGCAGGGTTCTGCAGACAGGGCTCTTTACGGCCGCAGCGGCGAGATTCAATCACGTCGTAGCGGTCCAGCAGGCAGGCTCGAACCGAGCCGGTTCGGAGGAGTTGACTCAACGGCTAGACGGTGAGGATTTGATCTCCTATGTCCATCGCATTGCTGGCAGATGGGATATCGACCTGTATCGCAAGGTCTTGGGATCGGCAAACGAATACAAAGAGGGTGACGAGATCATCGGCGTTGCGGCAAGGTCTCCTGCCGAGCGTAAGATCGCGAGGGAATTGCTCGAACAAACCACTCTGGGCCAGATCGATTCGCACCCGCCCTTCGAAGACCGGATGCTCAAGCTGATCACTTCTCCGAAGAAACCTGAGAATAACGAATCAGGCCAGAGCGAACCGATCGCAGACTGGCCCCTTGGCAAACTCAAAGCCTTTCTGCTTGAGAGCAGCCAAGCCGAGATTCATCAGATACGCGATCGGCTATCGAGCGACGTGATCGCTTGTGTGGTCAAGCTCATGAGCAATCGGGAGTTGATCGAAGTTGGACGCAAGGTCTTTAACCCTTTGCCTGGTTCCAAGCTTGGAGCGCAAGGTTACATGGGTGCTCGCATCCAACCGAATTCACCTACCGATCACCCCGAGGATATCCGTTGGCAAGTCTTCAATGCGTTTGCTTATGCGGTTGGGGATGTTCTTGTTGGAACGAATCCCGTTTCTAGCGAACCTGAGTCGGTAGCCTTGGTCGAAGCAGCCTTGAAAGATGTCCTGGATACCTTTGGGATCAGTTCCGCGATCCCTCACTGTGTGCTTGCACATATCGACATCCAAGCCCAACTCGAAGGGGTGAAACCAGGATCGACGGCACTTTGGTTTCAGAGCATCGCTGGTTCGGATGCAGCCAACGGAACCTTTGACGTGACGGTCGATAAAATGATGCGTCATGCGCAAGACAAGCGGGGCAAGTTCGGATTGTATTTCGAGACCGGCCAAGGTGCTGATTTTACCAATGGGCATGGGTTTGGGACCGACATGCTCGTGCATGAGTCACGCAAGTACGGTTTGGCAAGAAGTCTCAGTGGTGCTTTGATGCAGGCGCGTCAACGCAGAGGTGAAGGCTCCGACGCTTGGGTGCACCTGAACGACGTCGCTGGTTTTATCGGCCCGGAGGTGTTTCGAAATCGCGAGCAACTCGTGCGATGCTGCCTCGAAGATATCGTCATGGGCAAACTCCACGGACTGATGATCGGTCTAGATGTGTGCACCACACTGCACATGGACGTTTCGCTGGACGATCTTGGATGGTGCATCGATCAGATCATGCCCGCCAATCCCGGTTACTTGATGGCTCTGCCGACACGCATCGACCCGATGCTCGGATATCTGACAACCGGGTACCATGACCATGTGCATATTCGCGAAAAGTTTGGGTATCGGGTCAACGATGCGATGTGGGATTTTTTTAGGGAACTCGGGGTGATCGACCAGCAGGGGCAACCGACGGAGCACTTTGGGGATCCCAGTTGGGTCTATCTGGCTTATTGCCGTCGCAAATCCGATACACGATCCGACCAAGAGATTCTGGCCGAGGCCAAAGAGAGGATTGCGCAGGTACGCGATCGAGGTGTTTTCATTTCTCAAGGGCATGGCCAAAGTGTGTCGTCGTTGGCCGAGGATCTCGACGAGCACATCCATCGCATCTACGAAGATGCCAAGAAATGCATTTGGGCACAATTGCCAGAGGGCTTTGAGGATACGATACCCGGGGGCGTTGGAATAAAAACGCAATCCAACGATCGCAACGACTACATCCTTCATCCCGTCTCTGGCGAGAGCTTGGATCCTGAATCGATACGGCGGCTTGAGAAGCTCAAAGTCTTACACGGCGAGAAACACGACACGTTGCTGGTACTCTCCGATGGCTTGAATGCTCTGGCCAATACCACTGGCGATCAGGCCAGGGAGCTTATCGAGCAACTGCGAAGCGAGCTGATTTCCGATGGGCGGCGAGTCGCACCGGAAGTGATGGTCATTCGTTCGGGTCGCGTTCGGGCTGGATATCGGGTCGGTGAAACGATGTTCCAAGGCCGGGAGGGTCGATTGCAGATCGTGCATGTCGTTGGAGAGCGACCCGGCAGTGGGCATCGCACTTTATCGATCTACATCACCAGTGCCGACGGAGGAACTTGGAGCCAAGCATCGAAGGTTGACCACAACATCACCAAGGTCGTCTCAGGCATCGCCCATACGGCCTTGGTACCTAAACTCGGTGCCCAAACCGCCGCGAGAATTTTGCGGGGTTTGGGCTGAATTGTTATAAAAATCGAGGTTGCGGAGGGATTGGACAACTAAGCCACTTTTTCGAGCGTATTGATGCTCACGTGAGGCCAACGAATCAACCCGGGCTGACCGTCGTTGCGGGGAAAGAAATCGAGCATAACGGTTTGAGAGTATTGAAGCCTAAGTTTTGGTTTGCCGTTGGAATCAAGGTCTTCGAGTTCCTGAATCCAGAACGTTGATCGCATGGTCGTCGCATTGGCCTGTTTGACAATAAAAGGAATATTGACGATGCCTCCTGTTGGGATATCCGTGTCGACGTCGAGAATCGTGGTTCGCTTGATCTTCACACCGTTATTGGCTTCTCGGAGAAGGTCGTTGGGAGTTACCGAATCGAATAAGCCTCTGAATTTATTGGGACCGTGAAAGGCTTTGTAGGGTCCAAGATAGGGATTGTTGTCGATATCCTGATTCACCCCTATAGGCAACCCCGAGATGTTCGGGATCGTGGGTGGCCCATCGATGACCATTGCGCGACCCATGGCTAAGACAGAATCGCCGTGAGGAATGGTTGCCAATCTTGCGATATCCAATCCATTTTCAACCTCGTTGAGCATGTGCAACCACAACCCTGGTTCGTGGTGGATAGGTAACCCTGGGCCTCCTGCAAGATCGCTTTTAGGAGAATCCTCTGCAGCGATTTGTTGAATGGATTGCTCGTAGTCGAGCGTAACAACAAACTGGTCGGTTTCCACCGTTTTACAATCCACCCTTCCGATTCCGCGATTGGGAACACCTTTGTCAATCAATGTGAACTTGAGCTCCTCATTGTATTGGTTCATCAAAAGTCGATAGTTGAATGGAAACGGCGAATTCGTCGGAGTCGCAAACGGCAATGCGATCATGTTCCAACCGCGACCTGGCAGATTCGGAAGATTTTTCCAGACACCCGGAAGCAATGTTAGGGGACCTAAAGTGCTGTCTCCGGTTGAAGCCGCAGCGAACGTCCGGCCCTGTGATCCGATTTGCTCAAGAGCTTGCGTCTTATCGTATTGCATGAATGAATCCTCAATTGGTTAAGAAGAGCTGGAAATAAAAAACCAAGCCATGATCCTGGCGTTAGGTTACGCTCGGTGTAGAAGAACTTCGTCTCTAAGTGATAAAACGTAGAACCAGCGTTGCTCACGTCAAAAAAATTTAAGTTTTCCCAAAGAAATACGGTTTATTTGAAATTATGAATGGTCGCCCCTGGAAAAACACACCATCGCACCTGAACTACTATGGCATACATGATCAAACCCTAGCGCACGGGCTCAGCCAGCTCGCTGGCTTAATGTTAAGATGAATGGCATGGCTTCATCGGCTGTGATGACGACGAAAACCTCTTGCGTAAGGAACCAAAAGCATGACACCTTGGATGGCAGAACTTATCGGTACAGCGTTGCTTGTTCTCTTTGGAAACGGCGTTGTGGCCAATGTGCTTTTGCCACAGACCAAAGGGAACAACTCAGGATGGATCGTCATCGCTGCAGGCTGGGGCCTAGCCGTCTACACTGGAGCTTTCTGCAGCGAAAAACACTCGGGCGCTCACTTAAATCCCGCCGTATCGATTGCGATGCTCGTCGTTGGGAAACTTAGCTTGACACAAACCATCGGTTACATCGTCGCCCAATGCATCGGGGCCTTCATCGGTGCAAGTTTGGTCTATCTGTTCTACCGCGAGCATTTCAAGGTGGCTCATGATCGCGATGCTAAACTGGCTTGTTTTTGCACAGCGGCCAATATCAAAAATCACCGCCAGTCGTTCTTCTGCGAGTTGGTCGGAACCTATGTGCTGATTCTGCCAATCCTGCTGATGATCGCCCCGACATTGGATCTCAGTTCGCTTGCTGCAACCGCTAGCACAGCCTCCGAAGCTAAAATCGGGATGGGAAGCCTAGGACTCTTGCCGGTAGCTTTACTGGTCGTTGGCATCGGACTGAGTCTCGGAGGAACCACAGGCTATGCGATTAATCCGGCTCGCGATCTGATCCCGCGATTAGTACACGAAATCCTACCCATACCAGGCAAAGGAAGCAGTCATTGGGATTATGCTTGGGTTCCTGTGGCAGGCCCACTTGCCGGCGCTGTTCTTGCCGCCCTGACTTATAAGATCCTATTAGCTTCGTGAACCTTTTAAGCCCGAGAGTGTCACTAGTCCTATCATGAATGCTCGTCAATTAGAAAAACTCGGTGTGCCCATCGAATGCGTCCCTGTGGCGATCACAACGATCCAGAATGTGATTCGGGCCAAGGGTTTTCGAGGCAAGGATGTCAAGGAAACCATTACTAAGCTCGTAGAAAACCCACAAGCATTCTTAACGGATGAGCAATGGGGAGCTTTTGCGCAAGGACTTATGGATTACCGAAGCGAGGTGGAAGATGTGCCTTCTGAGCCGCTGAAGTATCCGACCTGGGGTCAAGACATCGATCAGGCAGCTCATCATCAAATGCAGACGGCTTGTCTGTTACCAATAGCCCGCGCTGGAGCTTTGATGCCCGATGCGCACGTGGGTTACGGACTACCCATTGGTGGAGTGTTAGCGGTTGAAAACGCGGTGATCCCCTATGCCGTCGGCGTCGATATCGCTTGTCGAATGAAACTATCGATCCTGGACATTGAGCCAAGGGAGATGACCAAAAACCCTACGCGTTTTGAAAGTGCCCTGCAGCGTGGTACTCGATTCGGAATGGGTTCCGAGCACGAGACACCGCAGGATCACCCGGTGATGGATCAAGACTGGAATGTGACTCGCACGACTCGCGAAAAGAAAGACAATGCCCGCAAGCAGCTTGGAACCAGCGGTTCAGGGAACCACTTCGTCGAGTTTGGTACCTTTAAATTGACCCAAATGGATCGTAATCTAGGGTTAGAACCAGGCATCTACACGGCGTTGCTAAGCCACTCCGGTAGCCGTGGCACCGGGGCGAGTGTTTGTTCGGTGTATAGCAACATCGCTCGAAGTCAGTTGCCAAAGAGTTTATCGACCCGCTTTGGGTATCTTGGTTGGTTGTCACTCGATAGCGAAGCTGGCCAAGAGTATTGGAATGCGATGAACCTGATGGGAGACTACGCAGCAGCCAACCACGATGTGATCCATCGACTCGTATCGAAACTCCTCGGGGGAAGGATAATTGCGGGCGTTGAGAACCACCATAACTTCGCTTGGAAAGAAGTCCACAATGGCAAAGAATTGATCGTGCACCGTAAAGGAGCTACGCCGGCGGGCAAAGGAGTTTTGGGTGTGATTCCCGGCTCAATGGCCACTCCGGGTTTTGTCGTACGAGGCAAAGGGAATGCAGATAGTTTGGAATCAGCATCGCATGGAGCAGGACGTCGAATGAGCCGAACAGCGGCCCGTCAGAAGTACAGATGGAACTCCGTACGCAACACTCTTAGCGATCAAGGAGTCCGGGTGATATCTGCTGGGGCGGACGAAGCTCCAGGGGCTTACAAAGACATCCATTCGGTGATGGCCGCTCAAACCGACTTGGTCGAAGTCATCGGCCAGTTCGATCCGATGATCGTTAAGATGTGTGAAGACGGGAGTCCTGCAGAAGACTAGTGAGGAGCTTAAATAGCCTTCCGACTGAGGCTACATCGGCTGGGTTGCTTTGGCATCGTTGGTTGGGCCAAGCACGATGCGAAAGTGTCCAGTCGGAAGCTTCTCGATGGCCTGCGTTGCAGAGTCTTTGGAATCGGATCCGATTGGCTTGGATTCAAAGCCAACGGTAACCGCTTTGCGCTGCTCGGGCTTGAGTTCCATGTAGATGCCGTCCTTTTTGTTGAACTCGTCTTGGGACTCGAAATACATCTGGGTGACCAGTTCCGGTCGTTTCGGAGCGACGATTCGATAGTGGATGTGAGGTGTTCGCCCTGGGTATTTGCCAGGCTGGATGGTACGGAACGAAAAAGCCCCATCGGCACCCGTTAGGATCTTGGCCCAGTATTGGAAATTCGGATCCATGGGCCGATCGTTCTTGTCCTGTGGATGGTTGTACCTTCCGGCGGCACAAGCTTGCCAAACCTCGACGATGACTTGATCAAGCGGTTTTTCGTCCATGCCGACGACTACGCCTCGCACGAGGATTTGGTCGCCTTGAGCGACCGGGCTTTGCGGGTCGAGTCGGGTAAGATCTGCGTCGTAATATTTCTGCTTTGCAATCTCTGGGATCGGATAGAAGGGGCCTTTGGTAGCCGAGGCGGTGGGGGGTTCCCAAGCAAACCCGTGATGCACCAGATGGGCACTAAGTCCGCTAGCGATGGCGGCCTGAGTTAAAAAACGCCTTCGACTGCTCTGGGAGGACATCGCTTGAACCTTATGGGGTTAATACTCAAAAGGGTAGGAATCTGAACAGTTCGATTGTAACATCTGTAATGGTAAATGTGAAAATCCTTTGGTTGGATTTTCACGAACTCTTGCCCTGGTTGCAGTTGCCGCGAAATATTTCCGATTGGAAAGAAACCAGAAATCATCGCAATCGATCGTATTGGGCAAGAAAGACCTCTTCTATGTCGAGTATCTTGGATTATCGACCAGCGGCCAACACCGGTATCGGGCCTTCGGTCTTTCCCATGCTTGTGATCAACGGCAAAAAGTCCGTGAATAGTCCCGATCGAATTTCTTGGTCCACCCCCTACGCTTGGTCGACGATAATCCCAGCGGTACGTCGTCACGAGTCGATCGAGGGTGCGATCCTTGGCTGTGCATTCGGCGAGAGCATCGCACGATTGAGTGTGTCCAAGCGGGCTCGTTTGTCTGCTGACCCTGGGGGTTTTGAACCGGGCAAATTGATGCCATCGCACAGAACCGAGGGGATGCTCTTGACGATCCAATCGGTGCTTCTTTCCCAAGCGATGCCAGAGCACTTTGTGATGCACTTGGGACAGCGTCTCAAGTGGTATCAGCGGTTCCAGCCGATCGCCTATGCCAAGAAGCTTGTAGGATCTCTGACAGGTTCTAATAAATTCAACGCAGTCTTGGGTGATGATCCACTGGTGCGGGCCGTGGTGCTGAGTGTGCTTATGCAAGGGCACCATGATGGGGCGTTGAGTTGGGTGCAAGACTCGACGCAGATGAGTTTTGCGAACCGTTGGGTAACGCAAGCGAGTTTCTTGATCGCCACAGCGGCCCAGGTCGCGCAGTTTCAGCGAACTCGCTATGAAGCTAGGGTGAGTGAACTGCTTGAGGATCTCAAATCGGCGACGGGCTCTAAAGAGATCGAGCAGCGTCTTGGAGCTTTGATCCAGGCCAAGGAGCAAGGTTTATCGGTTCTCCAGACCAGTCAGATTCTAGGAGGCAATGCGTGTTGGCAAGATCACCTGGTCGACAATGCGCTGCTGGCGATTTACACCTATGTTCTGCATCCGGATCGGATCGAAGAAGGCTTAGGCGAACTTTCGCAACTTCGAGGAGACCTGCGTGGGGTGATGTCCGTCTATGGTGCCTTGGCGACGATTCATTCGTCGGTATCATCCGTGCCGTCCAAGTGGCAAGAGCGATTATCGCTGTATCCTTATTCGAATGCTTGGGTTCAGCAGTGTGTGGATCGCTGTGGGGACTGGCCACATGGTCCAGAGGACATCCAAGCGACCCGATGCCTACCCTCGCATCGAATCGGACAACTGATCCGCAACCTGCGCCGTGGGTTGATGTAGCCAAGCGACCGCCACGATCGACCGAATAGCAAGGATCCACGAGGACAAAGAGATGTACGATGCTCGCGAAAAACAACTCAGGGATCAGCGTTGGATGATCAAATCGTCCCTTAAACAGGGACTCGAACAGGGACTCGAACAGGGACTCGAACAGGGACTCGAACAAGGCCGAAAAGAGGGTGTCGATTTAGGAAAGCTTCTGGGCCAGATAAAGTCATTTCAAAAGCTCCTAGGGTTCAAGCAGTCGAGCGACGAAGAACTCATGGCCAAAGAGCCCGCTGAGCTCGCGGCTCTAGCTTCAAAACTGGAAAATCAAATCCTAACTCATCTGCAGCGCTGACTTGCTTGACATCACCTTCGCGGGTCTATCCTATTGGGATTCGAAAGAACCTGCGGTGGTTTTTTAGAGCGACATTATATGCGAAAACGGGCTCGGAGGCCCGTTTTACGAAAGTAGGTCGATACTCGTCAATAATTGGTATCAACATTCACGTTCGAACCAGAGTTAATTCTTTAAATACCGATCCAAAAACTCGATCGAACGGGTGATGCCCTTAGCATCCACAAACGCCATGATGTGGGATCTTCCAGGTAAGACGAAATACTCACAAGCGACCCCAGTATCGAGCAATTTCTTGTGCATCTTGGATGCAAAACCTATGGGAACCAATTCGTCGGCATCGCCATGATAGAGCATCATCGGTGGATCGTCCGAACTGACATGCTCGATCGGTGAGGCTTGCAAATACACTTCCCCTAACGACCTGCGAGTCCCCCCGAGGAAACCCGCCAAGGCCCGAGAATCCTCGGGTATCATCCTTAAGTCCACCGGTGCTCCTCCGGCTACACACACCTTGATCGCAGGATCCTGCGACTTGCGATCTGTTGCAAGCAGAGCCGCAAGATGCCCACCGGCGGAGTATCCCCACACTCCAAGCCGCTCTGGATCAATATGGTACTCCTGGGCATGATCTTTGAGCCAACGCAAGGCCTCCCTACAATCATCGATCTGAGCCGGGTGCTTGTGCTTAGGCGCCAAACGGTAATTGATCGCCATGACGACATAGCCTTGCTCGGCCATCTTGCGACAGTGCAAAGCATCGAATCGCTTGTCCCCAGCGACCCAAGCTCCCCCATGGATCGCTAAGATCGCCGGAAACCGAGCCTGATGCTCAATATCCCCAGCCGGTGGCATGTACACGTCGGCCACTTGCAACGGGTCGTTCTGCTCGCAATAAGAAACGTCGAAATGAACTTTCACCCGCGATGGACCCGACCCAAGCGTCCGCTTGGTAAACCCACGCGAATCCCTTTGAGACTCTTGTGCCTCCTGAGCCATCGACCAACTGCTCAATGCCACCAGACTCCATGTAGCAAACAAGCCAGTGAATAAACCAACTATCGAGATCCCACAGCACTTCTTGTAACTTGTCATGTATCTACTTGCCAGCATGATGCACCAAATGAGGAAGCTCAGGTACGATTAGTTTCTCCATCGCCAATTGTACACCAGCCGGCGAGCCGGGCATGGTCAAGACGACTTGCTTGCCATGCCGACCCCCACTGGCTCGGCTAAGCATCGCCGCAGCGCCGATGTCTTGGTAAGAAAGCATCCGAAAGAGCTCCCCGTATCCCGGAATCAACGCGTCATAGAGGGCCTCGATCGCCTCGGTCGTCTGATCGCGCGCCGCTAAACCTGTCCCTCCAGTAACCAACAAAGCATCTACCTGAGGATCGGCTAGCAACTCTTTGGCCACGGCCCGAATCAATAGCGTTTCGTCTTTGACTATCCTCCGTTGGCTAACGGCATGCCCGGCTTGCTCCAGTAGACTCTGGATGAGGTTTCCTCCCAGATCCGTTTCGAGCGTCCGCGTGTCGCTGACGGTCAGTACGGCCACCAATAGACTTTGCTCGGCTTGCTCGCGATGCTCTCGTACACTCATGTCAAAACTCCTAAATCCCGTAAGACGCGGATCGATGTGCGCTCAATTCGAATGCACTGTACTCAGTCTGGTGACATTCGACCATGGCCTCTTGAAAGCAACAGTCCTCAGGACTTGAGCAAAAAAGTGGATTTCTAGAATTAAAGTAACTTTGGCATGCTAGTTGTATCCAATGATCGGATATTCCGCGTCACGAGCTGTCCGCCTTGAGGGTAGTCCAGGGCACTCAAGCGGAGTTCTCAACGTCCTTTTTGAAAACAGGGGATTTCGACCATGGGAAATGCGATCCGCAAACCGTTAGCCTTTCTTCTTGCCAGCTTTGCGTTGCTCAATGTGGCTTGGGCCGGCAACCCTTGGGCAAGCGCCGTCGGGGAAGCTTATGCAGTCCAACACCGGGCCGAGGACATCGCCAATCGGATCAAGCGAACCGCTCCTCAAAGTTATTTGGTACGCCATGCGATGGCATTCGATCACCTGGCCTGCTCACTGGTCGAGCGTGTCAAATGCGGTGCCCCTTGCAATCAAGTCCAAGCCCTCTACGGGCAACTCGAAGGAACCTGGAGCCAACTTCGTGTGGCCATCTACACCGATCCATGTCTGTGCTCGGATCGAACCCTTAAGTCCCTGGCCGACGGGATGGACACCCGTATGAAGAATTTATGCCGAGCTATTCAAAGGGTCGTCGAGCGTGAGTTCCGATGCGCTCCGACGATCAGCTACCAAGTCCCACATGACTATGACCATGGCCATTCGGGTTACGGAGCCTCTAGTTTTGGAACGCCAGGTTTTTCGAACTCGAGTACGTTGCAACTGCAGTTTCAATCCATCAACAGGATCCCCTATGGAGTTCCTCCCAACACGATCCACTTTGGAGTTCCATCCTATTCCTATCGGGTCAGCCCTTACCAAAGCCGGCCTTATCCGAACCCGATCCCTTACGGACCAGGCTGGAACCAACCCTCCTGGCCCAACCACAGCTTCGGTGTCCCTGGATCTTGGCGGGCTTTCTAAAAGGTTTTGCTAGCACACTGCAACAACTCCAGAATCCCTCATGCGATGGGGGTGCTCTGACCGAAAAATCGATGTAGTCGGCAAGGTCTATCAAAGGGCCGGTGAACCAACACCGGCCTTTTTTCGTCGAGGCTCAGAAGCAGTAGTCCAAAAAGTCCAAAGGCACTTCGATGGGTCGATCATCCAAATCCCACGATACACTAGCTAAGCAGTTGGCACTTTTTGCGCTGATGGTAGGCTTGTGGACTTTGAACCTCTTTCCGATTCAGCGGGCCGAGAGAGTTCTTACGGCAAGCGCGGTGGTATCGAATCCGAGGCTACCGAGTTTGCAGCGAGTCTCTGAGCAGGAAAAAATCCCAAGCGATTCGATCCGTTGGGTTCATTACCAGCGAGATCTCAAGCGAACTTCGAGACACACCCAGAGCAATGGATTGCAACACATCCAACTTCGACTCGGTATCCGTTCGAACGCCTCACACGAAAAGATTCAAAAAGAACTCCAGCGGCTCACCCAGCCGACGGTTGAATCGGATGGACAAAGCAGCGATCTAAGTCAACTCAGAGCCGAAAGGTGGCGGTTAAAAACGATCGAGCATCAGATGTCTCGATTTGAATTGGATCGCGCGCAAGAGAGACAATCTCTTGAGATTCAACCGCTGGAGGATCAGCTCGTGGATCAATCCTCCGATCAGGAGCAAAGAACGACCCGCGCCCAAGGGGTCGTTTATCGCAAAATAAATTCCGAATCTACTCTAAACCCCGCCATCGAACCCTCCGAGTCACCGAGCGATCAAAAGACTTGGGAATCACTCCTTAATGATTTCGATCGATGCGCAAAGCAGATCGATCGGATCGAAAATCAAATGCGGATTTCTCAGGTTCAAGCGTCCGGGACGATTGAAATCACCGGCTCACCGCATCAGGGTGTGCTCAGTACCCGTGCATCGATTCGGCATAGCTTGTGCGTTCTAGCCTTTACGCTCCTTAGCTGCGTGGGACTATTTGTGTACTTAAGAGATCCATCGCCAAAGCGGTCGGTAAGCAAGGAGAGGAACTCGATGATTAAAGCTTTGGATGAACTGGGGATCCAAAACTTCGGCACCATCGCCGTAGCCTGCAACCGATCTGGAACCGACTTTGTCCCGAGAGCCGAAACTGGCGTATCTTCAGAGTCCGATCGCATGCGTTGCGCAAGACGCATTGCGTTTGTTCGCAGAATTGTCGATGGACTCTTGGTCCTGTGGGTCGCTTGTTTTGCAATTCGATTCCTCTCCGATTCGAATTGGAGAGAGTTGCTCTTTAGTGCTCCCCTGTCTGCATTTTCGAGCTTGGTTTTCGGAATCTGATGGTTTGAAGCGAGTGAACCTCGGGGCTAAAGTGCATTTTCGCCCCACTGTGACAGAATTGTGAAAAAGTTGACCCCGCTAGCGGGCTAAGCTATACTGAGGGATCCCGGAAGTTCCTTTTTTCACAAGAATTTCGGGGCTTCCCTCCCCCAACGCAACCTTGGTTTGTATCCAAATCCAAGTTCTTCACGATCACCGCAGACCTATCTCTATGCGATCCATCAAATACCTAGCCCTCGGACTCGGTTCACTACTTGCCAACAATGCACTGAGTCTAAGTCTTCTGGCCGCAGATCCTGCGACGACTCCAACTTGGTCGAAAGATGTTTTGCCGATCTTGCGGGCCAACTGCTATGCCTGCCACCAAACATCCAAAACCCAAGGTGGTTATCTGATGACCAGTTTCGATGGCCTCCTCAAAGGTGGCGAATCGGGAACTGCGGCCGTTGTTCCAGGCAAACCCGATGAGAGCAATCTGGTGCGTGAAATCACCCCGGTCGATGGCAAGTCGGAAATGCCAAAGAACCTCGCGCCGCTGAAACCTTCGGAAATTGAAATCATCCGCAAATGGATCGCTGCCGGGGCCGTCCAAGACATCGTCGATTCCGGCCCACGTTTTACCAATGAGAAACCCCCGGTCTACTCTCGACCGCCAGCGATCATCTCGATGGACTTCTCCCCAGATGGCTCGCAACTTGCCCTCAATGGTTTTTATGAAACGCTGGTCCTTGGTACTCAAGACTGGAAACTCAAGCACCGGCTCATCGGTCAGAGTCCTCGCATCGAGTCGGTTCGCTTCTCGCCGGACAATAAGTGGTTGGCTGTCGCTGCCGGTGAACCAGGCGTGGCTGGTGAACTGCAGGTTTGGAACAACGAAAACAAACAATTGCACCGAAGTACGCTCTTGGGGGGCGATACCCTCTTTGGTCTGTCCTGGACCAACGACTCGGCACTGCTTGCCCTAGGTATGACCGATAACTCGATTCGAGCTTTCGACCTCGAAGGAAACCAAAAGCTCTACCAGCGCGCACACGAAGACTGGCCCCGCTCGACGGTCTTTACCGTCGATGGCAAGCATCTGATCTCCGGTGCTCGCGACATGACCGTCAAGCTTACGGAAGTCGAAACCGAACGATTCATCGACAACGTCACCTCGATTACTCCAGGGGCTCTTCGAGGGGGTGTCCAAGCTCTTGCGGCTCATCCCCAGCGTGACGAGATTCTCGTCGGAGGTTCCGATGGGACGCCCAAGATCTATCGCGTGTTTCGACAAACCGCCCGTGTCATCGGCGACGATGCGAACCTGATTCGACAACTCGATCCGATGCCTGGACGTATCTTCTCGGTGGCCATCAGTCCCGATGGAAAATACCTTGCGGCAGCCTCGACAATCGACAATCAAAGTCTTGTCAAAGTTTGGTCTTACGATGTCGATGGAAAAATGCCGCCGGAGATCAAGGCCATTCAAGCCAAGCGTGCCCCGCAACGGAAGCCCGAAGAAAGAAAGAAACTCCAAGAGTACATTACCGAGCAACCCCAAGTCCTGGGGACTTATCCAATTCCAAATGCTGCCGTTTATTCGTTGGCAATCGATCCCCAAGGACGCATCGCTGCGGGTGCATCCGACGGTCATGTGCGAGTTTGGAATATTGCCGACTCTCAACTGATCGCCGATTTGGATGTGACCCCAGCAGGTTCGGCAACGTCGATCCAAGACAGTTCGATCGCCTCGCTCCGCATCGAACGACTTAAATCGATTGCCGATGCGCACTCGTCGGAGCGAACCTCCCCGGCTCCGAAAGCCGAAGGCGAACTTGCCCACCAACCGATTCCGCTCGATAAGATCGCGTCGATCTCGGTTGATCCTGCAAATATGGACTTTGGTGCTTGGAACGACTCGGCTCAGATCGTCGTTATGGCCCAACTGACCACAGGTGAATTGGTCGATGCGACCAGTCAAGCAACCTTCGCTGCCGACAACGACTCGGTCTGGCTCTCGCAACGAGGTTGGGTGCAGTCGGTCCGTGCTGGCGATGCCAAGATCAACGTCGCGCTGGGCAATCATCAGCAATCGATCGGCGTACACTCGACGATCCCAGCAAGCTTCGATGTCGACTTTATTCGCGATGTCAATCCAGCCCTATCTCGCTTGGGTTGCAACTCAGGAACTTGCCACGGCGCTCAAGCGGGAAAGAACGGATTTAAGCTTTCATTGCGTGGATACGATCCGAGTTACGATGTACGGAGTCTCAGCGATGACTTGGCTGGACGCCGCATCAACCCGACCTCACCGATCGATTCGATGATGCTCACCAAGCCGCTTGGGATCGTCCCGCACGTCGGTGGTAAACTGATTGAACCAGGCGATAACCATGCGTTGGTACTCAGGCAATGGATCGCCGGCGGAGCCAAGCTCAATATGGGTACACCACGGGTCACGGGGATCCAAGTCACCCCGAACAATCCGGTGATACCCATGCCAGGGGGCATCCAACAACTCCGTGTCGTGGCAACCTATGCCGATGGCAAGACGCGCGATGTGACCCGAGAAGCATTCCTTGAGTCGGGCAATGCCGAAGTCGGTGCAGTCCTCGAAGGTGCTCGCGTCCAAGCTTTGCGACGGGGCGAAGTCCCTGTGTTGGCACGCTTCGAAGGTGCCTATGCAGCCACCACACTGACGGTCATGGGTAATCGCGAAGGCTACCAACCGGTTCAAATAGCCACCCAAAACCCCATCGATCGTTTCGTCGCTGCCAAATGGGATCGCCTCAAGATTCAGCCTTCGGGCCTATGCGATGACGCAGACTTCCTCAGGCGCGTGACGCTCGATTTGACCGGAGTACCTCCGACGCCTGAAGCGGTTCGAGCGTTCCTTGCCGACACCACCGAGAGCCGTGTCAAGCGAGAGCGGATCGTCGATGAGCTCATAAGTAGCGACGCGTTTGTCGATCATTGGACCAACAAGTGGTCGGATCTGTTGCAAGTTAACTCGAAGTTCCTCGGCAAAGAAGGTGCATCGAAATTTAAAGACTGGATCCGAAATAGTTTTGCGACCAACAAACCCTACGACAAATTTGTCTACGAGATCCTCACTGCATCGGGCTCGAACCGCGAGAATCCTGCAGCCTCCTACTACAAGATCCTGCGGACACCCGAAGAGGCCGTCGAGAATTCAACCCACCTGTTCTTGGCCGTACGGTTCAACTGCAACAAATGCCACGACCACCCCTTTGAGCGCTGGACCCAAGACCAATACTATGAAACGGCTGCTTATTTCGCCCAAGTCGGCTTGAAGAAAGACGAAGCTTCTGGAAACAACACCATCGGAGGCACAGCCGTCGAAGGTGCAAAGCCATTGTGGGAAGAAGTCTTCGACAAAAAAGACGGCGAAGTCAAGCACCAAAAGACGCAACAAGCCATTGCACCGAAGTTCCCGTTTGTCTCTAACCACCAGTTGCCTGAGAACCCCTCTCGACGCACCCAGTTTGCTTCATGGGTAACGAGCAAAGAGAACCCTTACTTTGCCAAGAGCTTCGTCAACCGCATGTGGGGATACATGCTCGGCAAAGGGCTTATTGAGCCCATCGATGATATCCGGGCTGGAAACCCACCGAGCATCCCCGAACTGCTTGCTTATTTGGAAAAAGACTTCATCGATCATAACTTTGATATCCGGCATGTGGTTCGAACGATTTGCAAGTCGGATGTGTACCAGTTGTCGATCGAAACCAACAAGTACAACGTCGATGATGATCGCAACTACTCGCATGCGATGCCAAGGCGATTGCCTGCCGAAGTCCTCTTCGATTCGATTCACCAAGTCACTGGTGCGGTATCGAAGATCCCAGGCTTGCCCCCTGGAACCCGCGCCGCTGCGCTGGCCGATGCCGATGCGGGTCTTCCCGATGGCTTCCTGAACAACCTAGGCCGTCCACCTCGCGAAAGCGCCTGCGAATGCGAACGATCCAATGAACTTAGGCTCGGCTCGGTGATGGCTCTTGTCAGTGGCCCTACCCTCGGTAGCGCGATCGCCGATCCTGAAAACGCGATTCGAAAACTGGTAGAATCCAATCCCGATGATGCTGCATTGATCGATGAAATTTTCGTGCGTGTGCTCAATCGGCACGCAAGTGCCCAAGAGATCCAAGCAGCCTTGTCGACCATGACTCTGGTGCAGAAAGACCACGAACAACTCATGGGACTTCTTGCCCAACGTGAGGCTTGGTGGGTTGAAGAGAAACCCAAGCGTCAAGCAGCTTTGGATGCCGAGCGAGAGTCGACCAAGATGGCACTTGAGGCCCGCAAGGAGCAAATTCGACCCGAGCGCGAAGCAGCAGAAAAAGCACGTTTGGAAAGGCTTGCTACAGCCCAGGCTGCCGTGCAAGGCTTTGAGTCAAGCCTCGATAACAAACTCCAAGAGTTCATCGATGCAAGACGCAATGGGGCAACTTGGCAAACCCTGGCTGCCACGAAAGCCGAAGCGACCACGGGAGCCAGCCTTACTCCACTGTCTGACCGCTCGATCCGAGCTGCCGGTGGAGCGAATAAAGGGCTCTACACGATCGATACAGTCGCAACCAACGGAGCGATCACCGCAGTGAGGCTCGAAGCGCTCACGGCTCCCGATCTGCCTTCCCAAGGCCCCGGCTTGCCGCCCAACGGCAACTTTGTTGTCACCGAGCTTGAGCTCTTTGTCGGAATGCCCGACAAACCCGCTGAGATGCGCAAGATCAAACTCGTCAAAGGAGTCACCGACTTTGATCAACAAGGTTTCTCTGCCGCCGGTGCGATCGATGGCAAGAACAATGATCAAGGTGGATGGGCAATCGCCAATGCGACAGGTGTCGAGCATTGGGCTGTGTTCGCTCTGGAAGCTCCTCTGACACTCCAAAAAGGGGAGGTGCTCCAATGGCGAATCCATCAAAACCATGACGCTACCGATCACCGCCTCGGTCGCTTCCGCTTGAGTGTCGGGCAACATGAAGGAGAACTTGCTCTGGGACTGCCTGAATCCTTCCGAGCCATCAGCTCGATTCCTCGTGCAGCTTGGACCCCGGATTTGGTCAAGGACGGTATGAACTATCTGAAACTCTCTTCAGCCGAGCTAAAGGGATTGCAGGCGAATGTCCAAAAGGAAAGCCAACCGCTACCCGAGGACGAGCAAGTCATTGTTTTGGCCAAACGCATCGAACGATTGAGCACTCCACTTCCGGAAGATTCTAGATTGCTCCGACTGCGGGCCGATGCTAAAGAGAGTGAAGGTCAGCTGGGCAATGCCCGACTGACATCGGCTCAGGATTTGGTCTGGGCGTTGATCAACAGCCCGGCATTTTTGTTCAACCACTAAAGTTTATAGATCGTTAAAATTCACCAAGTAAATTTTTAGGCCATCCACTTATAAGGCATTTGACCATGTTGCGATTGCTCGGTTCAGCGGGAAAAGATTTGTGTGATTCGAGCTTGGGCTTCACCCGTCGAGACGTACTTCGCGTCGGCGGTTCTGGGCTCTTTGGCCTGTCGCTTGCAAACCTACTGAAACTCCAGTCGGTACATGCGGCTAGTTCGGAAGGTTCGCCAGGCTGGAACAAAGCCAAACGGATGATTTTGGTCTACCTCCAAGGAGGCCCCTCTCACTTGGATCTTTGGGATCCAAAAGAAAATGTACCTGACAAGGTAAAGAGTGTTTTCAAGCCGATCGCCACCAAGATCCCAGGAACTTTCTATACCGAGAATCTTCCTAAGCTTGCTCAAGTCAATGACAAGTTCACGATGATTCGCTCGATGAGCTACACACCCAACGGCCTGTTCAATCACACCGCTGCGATCTATCAGATGATGACCGGCTATACGACCGACAAGGTCAGTGCATCGGGCCAACTCGAGCCACCGAGCCCCAAGGACTTCCCGAATTTTGGATCGAACATCATCCGATTGCGTCCAGCCGATGAACCGATGCTTCCGTTTGTGATGCTACCTCGACCTTTGCAAGAGTCCAATGTTGTGGGTAAGGGAGGTGCGGCAGGCTTTTTGGGCAAGGAGTATGATCCCTACACGTTGTACCCTGAAGGGGACGACTTGGACATGAACAAGATGGATCGGATCAACATCAGCGACTTACAACTGCGACCCGAGGTCTTCTCGGTTCGATTGCAACGCCGAGCCGCATTGAGGGATTTGATCAACAAGCAGATGCCAACGATCAATGCAGCTGTTGAGAAGCAGCAACTCGACGAGTACTTTAGCCAAGCTCTTTCGTTGGTTGTTTCTGGTAAAGCAAGAGAAGCCTTTGATCTGAGCCAAGAGTCCGAAGTTCTCAAAGATGCTTATGGACGTAACACGTTTGGACAAAGCTGTTTGCTGGCACGACGACTCATCGAAGCCGGCACGCGAGTCGTCGAAGTAGTGTGGCCCAAGGTTGCAAACAGCGACAACCACTCGTGGGACCATCACGTCGATCTTTCCAAGCGAATGAAGAACCAATCCGGTCCGATGCTCGATGCGGGTCTGTCGACCCTCGTCGAAGACCTCGATCAACGTGGGCTTCTCGAAGACACCTTGCTGGTAGCCGTCGGTGAGTTTGGACGATCGCCAGAGCGAGGCGTAAGCACCAGCGGTAATGGAAATAGCGATGACGGACGCGACCACTGGCCCTACTGCTACACCTCGGTCATCGCTGGAGCAGGGATTAAGCGAGGTTATGTGCACGGCAAGAGCGACAAGACGGCTAGCGCTCCGATCGAATCTCCAGTGCATCCTGCGCAACTCCTTGCAACAATCTATCACGCCTTTGGTATCGAACCTGAAACGATCGTTTACAACCACCTCAACCAACCGCGTGAATTGGTTAAGGCACAAGCGGTCACGGAGCTGTTTTCCTAACGGCTTTCTATTTTGCTCCTTTGTAAAAGTTATTGAAGCGTTCCATGCGTAAAGTATTTTCGTTGGCTGTTGCGATCGCAGCAGGTGTTGCTGTCGCTTGGGTTCCCTGTAGTGCTCATCGTGCAGTCGCTCAAGACTCCAAAGAGCCCGCTGTAAAGAAGCAAGGTTTAGGTGCAACACCCGCCAAATCGTTTCGAGCCCCCGACGGCTTCGAGGTAGAATTGGTCTACGAGGTCCCGTCCAAAGAGCAGGGATCTTGGGTCGCCATGTGCGTCGATCTCAAAGGTCGATTGATCGTCTCGGATCAGTACGGCAAACTCTACCGTGTCACACCAGGGATGCCCGGCAAAGGCTCGGAGACCAAGGTCGAAGCGATCAACGTCAATCTTGGTATGGCCCAAGGCCTCTTGCACACAAAGGATGGGCTTTACGTCGATGTCAACGGGGAAGGGATCCTCGATAAAGAGCAGAAAGACGCTCCGCGAGGACCAGGACTCTATCGCCTTCAAGACCTCGACGGAGATGAACAGTTCGAGAAGATCGAGCGGATCATCCCCTTGACTGGCGGTGGCGAGCACGGTCCCCATGCGATCATTCCAGGCCCAGACGGACGACTGTATCTGTGTGCTGGAAATCAGTCCGATCTACCCGAGCGAATCGATCGATCGCGGGTGCCCCGGCATTGGAGCGAAGACCATATGCTCGGGCGCATGCCCGATGCTCGGGGTTTCATGGCCAATCGTTTGGCCCCGGGAGGGTTTATCCTGAGCTTCAACCCCGATGGTAGCGACATTGAACTGGTCTCGACAGGCTTTCGAAACGAATACGACATCGCGTTTAACCCACTTGGCGATCTATTCACTTACGATGCCGATATGGAATGGGATATAGGAACTCCATGGTATCGTCCGACCCGCGTCAACCACGTCATCAGCGGTGCTGAATTTGGTTGGAGAAACGGAACAGGGAAATGGCCCGAATACTTTGCGGACAGCTTTGGTGCTGTCGCCAATATCGGTTATGGTTCGCCAACGGGCATCACTTTTGGAACCGGGGCTAAATTCCCTGCAAAATTCCAAAATGCACTCTTCATCAGCGACTGGAGTTACGGGGTTGTCTATGCCGTAAACCTCGAGCCCGATGGTGCATCGTATAAGAGTACCTTTGAACCTTTTGTCAGCGCTTCTCCGATGCCAGTGACCGATTTGTTGATCCACCCCGAGCAAGGTTGCATGTACATGACCATCGGTGGTCGCAAAACACAGTCGGCCCTCTATAGGATTCGATACGTTGGAAACGAAAGCACGCAAAAAGCGGCCTGTCCTGATAACGATCTTGCCAAGACGGCCCGCGCCGCGCGGCGGCAGCTTGAAGCCATGCACCAGCCAGGTGCCAAGCTCGACATCTCCACGGCCATGCGATATGTCGGAAGCCCAGACCGCGCTTTGAGAACCGCGGCTAGGTTGGCCCTGGAGCATTTCGACTCGAAACTCTGGAGAGATCCGGTTCAGCAGGCCTTGCCTGCCCAAGCGGCCATCACCATGGCCATCGCGCTTGCTCGCAAGGGCACGCCTGCCGATCAAGCTGATATTCAAAATAGCCTACTTCGATTGGACTGGAGCAAGCTTACCAATACCGAACGACTCGAGCTTTTGCGAGCCTATCAGTTGAGCTTCCTGCGATTGGGCGAAGGTGACGCCGCCATACGTCAAAAGATCGTCCAGCAGTTGGATTCCCATTTCCCGGTGGCCGACGGAGATGCCCTGGTCGATCGCGAGCTTGCGAGAGTTTTGATCTACTTAAATGCGCCCAAGATCATCGATCGGTGTGTGGCTCAGATGAACAGTTCTAATTCGGCCGAGCAACAGATCCACTACGCATTCTGCCTTCGAGAAGCCCAGCAAGGTTGGACGCCGCAGACCCGAAAGGCTTATTTCCAATGGTTCTATGATATCGGCACTGCCCGAGGTGGAGCTTCCTTTGGAGGGTTTCTTGAGAATATTCGCAAAGTCGCAATCGGCAACTTGGAAGATGAAGATAAAACCGCTCTTGGGGAACTCATCGGACCGTTGCCTGCACCAAAGGATCCACTTGCAGATCTTGCACCACGAGCGATGGTCAAGCAGTGGACGGTCGATGAATTGGCAGAGAAGTTCGCGGCTAAGAAGGGTGGTTTTAACTACGAGCGAGGCAAGCAAATGTTTGCTGTGGCGCAGTGCTACAAGTGCCATCGTTTCGCAGGCCAAGGTGGAATCCAAGGACCTGATTTGACAGCCTCATCCCAACGGTTTTCGACCAAGGACATGCTCACGGCGATCATCGAACCGAATAAAGAGATCAGCGATCAGTACGAAGCGACCGTTTTTCAGACCGAGGAAGAAACGGTCATCGGACGCGTTGCCAACCTCAATGGCGACAATCTTATGATCGCAACGAACATGCTCGATCCAGGTAATTTTACGAACCTTAAACGCAGCGATATCGTGGACATGAAGCCCAGCAAGGTATCGATGATGCCCAGTGGATTGCTCGATACGCTCACTCCAGAGGAGGTATTCGATCTTCTTGTTTACCTGCAAACGGGCGGCAATCCCAAGAGCGATCGCTATGCTAGCAACGGCGGTGGCCAGTAATAGCTAGCAAATTCTGACATTGCGGGAAAACACTTGCTTTTGATACAAGGGATCCTTCAAAGAAGGGTTCCTTGGTCTTGCGAGTCGAAGATGCTTTCCCGTTGGACGATCCGAAAGAAGTTGCAGATTGCGATGGTGGTCTTGGGGCTAGTCATCGCAGCCTTGGGCTATAGCTCGTTCCGTGGCGTGTATGCTTACAAGGAACTCGTGGGGACCCTTAGTAGTCGAGCCAGCGAGATCCCTCTGACGGCTGAGTTGACGCGTGCGATCGATGATTTGCGGTTGGATCAGGAGCCAGCACAGACTCATGAGATACTGAGTTTCTCGATGCAGGACACCGATCCTTCGAGCACCTACATGCGTCCTGCTTTCTCCGACCGTTTGCAGCATGTTCGAGAGATCCTAGCTAGATACAAATCCCGGCTCGAAAGTTCGCACTCGGATGCTCTATTTCTTGCCGATCGTTCAGAGGAGCTTCAGACGGCTGAGAAGATCGGGGAGTTGATCAATGAGATCGCTTGGCGAAATGGGCGCAAGGACTTGGTCATCAACCGTATTGCAAGAATGCAGCAAGACCAGGATCTGGACCAACTGGGGGATTTGGCCCATCAATTACCGGACTTGTTAACCCGTCGTATGGTTAGTTTTCGCGACGAGGTTCGCACGCGGTATCGCACGTGGATTATCATGACATGGAGCAGCGCGATCGTGGCCGCAGGGATGCTCATCGGACTGTTTATTTATGCTCGCTCGGCAGTGGTTCGTCCCTTTAAGAATCTTTTGTTTGGAGCACGTCGAGTCGCGCAGTGCGATTTTGGTTACAGGATCCATACGTCGAGCTCCGACGAGATCGCCGAATTGGCACATGCGATCAATCTTGGAGCCCAAAGCTTCTTGGCCATTCAAAAAGATCTCAAGGAACAGGTCAGGCAAAGATCCGAAGAGGTTATTCGCAACGAGCAACTAGCTAGCGTTGGTTTTTTGGCCGCTGGAGTTGCTCATGAAATCAACAACCCGCTGGCAGCGATCGCTTGGAGCGCCGAAGCTCTCGAAGCTCGATTGCACCGCATCTTGCATCCAATTTTGCAGTCTGCCGACGAGACTACAAAAGACCAAGCTATCGCCGTTTCGAACCATGGTTCGGCGCTAGTAGGTACCGATATCGAGACGCTGCGCACTTATTTGCGACGAATCCAGGATGAGGCGTTCCGATGCAAAGGGATCACCGAACGGCTTTTGGACTTTTCGCGACTCGGTACCGTTCAGCGCAAGGAGTCGACGGACATGAATGAGGTCGTCGAGGACGTGGTCGAAATGGTTCGACATCTTGGGCCGTACCGTTCGCAGCGCGTCGAATGCGAACTATCTGATCAACCCGCCAATGCCTGGGCTTGTCCTCAGGAAATGAAACAAGTGGTTTTGAACCTTGTTACCAACGCGCTTGAATCGCTCGATCCGGATTCGAAGTCAGGGCTTGTGCGAGTGAAGGTTCAAAACCGACCAGAATTGGATCAAGTCCACTTGGTCATCGAAGACAACGGATGCGGGATGGATCAAGAGGTGTTGAAGCATTTGTTTGAGCCCTTCTTCACGAGGCGTCGTGATGGACGTGGTACTGGGCTAGGTCTTCCGATCACCAACCGAATCATCACCGATCATGGCGGTCGGATCACACCGCGCAGCGATGGGCCGGGTATGGGCTCTCGATTTGAAATTGTTTTGCCTTCGAAACTCACGAACGATTCCCTTTATGACAACCAAAACGAACTTGCCGTCGCCTGAAAGCCTTTCGATTCTCTTTGCCGACGACGAGAAAGAGCTTCAGGAAATCGCTCGATTGGAGTTGCCTTTTTATGGACATCGGGTCACGGTCTGCCCAGACGGTTACACCGCTGTTGCGGCTTTAGAAAAAGAGCAATTCGATTGCTTGATCGTCGACTTGGACATGCCTGGAATGAATGGGATCCAAGTCATCGAGCGAGCATCGGTTCTTTCACCTGCAACCGAAGCGATCGTATTGACTGGAAAACGCTCCTTGGAAACGGCCGTCGCGGCGCTGCGTTTTGGAGTGATCGATTATCTGAGTAAACCTTGCCGTTTTTCCGAGCTGAGCGAACTTCTTCAACGTGTGGCTCAAAGACGCAAACTCAAGCAACGCACGGCTGAGTTGCAACGGCTCGAACGAAGCAAATCCTCTGGAACGACCCAAATCATCGGCGAGTCGAAAGCCATGCAAGGGATCGCTAAACTCGTTTCTCGCGTCGCTCCAACCAATAGCACGGTTTTGATTCGAGGCGAAACAGGCTGCGGCAAGGAACTTGTGGCTCGTTCGGTCCATGAAAAGAGCCTTCGTTGCGACAAACCTTTTATCGCGATCAATTGCGGAGCGTTACCCGAGCACTTGATCGAGAGCGAATTGTTTGGACACGTCAAAGGTGCATTCACTGGTGCGGATGTGCAAAGGCAAGGGTTATTCGAAGCTGCCAACGGAGGCACGGTATTTCTCGATGAGATCGGCGAGTTGCCCTTGGCCATGCAAGCCAAACTATTGAGGGTGCTCGAAAGCGGCGATCTGCGGCGTGTCGGAGATAACCAAATCATCCATGTCGACACCCGAGTCGTATGCGCCACTCACAGAGATCTCGAAAGCATGGTCGAATCGGGTAGTTTTCGGGAGGATCTTTTGTTTCGCATCAATGCCTTCGAGATCCACGTACCACCTTTGCGCCAACGGGTCGAAGATGTCATGTCGTTGGCGAAATATTTGTACCTCAGGCACCATCCAGAGCATGCTTCGCTTGAATCGATTTTTTCACCCGAGGCAATCGAACTACTCCTGCAGCATCCTTGGCCAGGGAATGTTCGAGAGCTTGCCAACGTGATCGAACATGCGACGATTTTATGCGAGTATCCTCCGATTCTACCCGAGCATTTGCCAAGGCATTTAGTCGAACGCAAGCTCCGTCGAGACATCAAGGTTGCGACAGACCAGTCGGCTGTGCAACCCCTGCGAGAGATGCCCAAAAGCCTCAAGGAGCTTGAAGTCCTCGCCGTGCAAGAAGCCGTTCAGCGTCACAACGGCAACAAGGCTGCCGCAGCCGAAGAACTCGGTATCAGTATCAAAACCCTCTACAACAAACTCAATTCGGCAGAAGCCAACATCAAACGAGTTGCTTAACAACGATCGGATTTCGTACGATGCCCCAGCGAACGCATTGCCCCAAAGGGGCATAATGAGATAGCCCAGGGCAGAGCGTAGCGCCGGCCCTGGGTTACGTAACGCCGGCCCTGGGTTACGTAGCGCCCACCCTGGATTGCGTTGCCTACCGACTTGGAGGTTGGCTCGAAAGCTGAACCAAGGCTTCGCGAGTTCTCTCAATCGATGCGGGGTTGAGAATCAAATACCGATGCTTCCCTTGAGGATCCTCTTCAAAGCGGCTCAAGGCATCGTCGGTGATCGTCACTCGGCCAGGTTTGCTCACCTCGAAGTAACCCCGATCGGGTCGCACGGCCGCTAGCACGCTTGTCAGATCCCAAGTAGGCCGATCGTGAGGGGGAGGAATGTAAGCGATGTAGGCTTCTGAGATCGGATGATGGGCAACGTAGCGGTAATCTTTCAGAATGCTCTGATGCGGATAGGTGAGATTCAGACCGATCTCGAAGCCACTCCAAAGAATCGGAACATCGCACAACTCGACGAGCTTCTTGATCGACGGGATATCTTCGGCAACGTTGTACTCGCGATGATCGGTAAGTTCCCCTTTATCATTCGGGATCTTGGTAAAGGCCCCGGCCATGATCGAAACAAGTTTGACTTTTTTGGCAAACAGTTCACGTCCACTCAGTGGATCAATCGCATCGGCAGGGGATGCTAAGAGGTTGGCAAGGTTCGTCGAGAAACCAACTTGGACAACCACCACCGATGCATCGGCACAGGTGGCTAAGGTTCGACGGAGGACTTCGACTGCCGTTGGAGCGTCGTTGCCGGAGAGCAAGTCATGCTGGAATCGGAGTTTGCCATCGTCGGTGATCTTGGCAACTTGATTGTATTTCCCTGCGTCAGGGGTTTTTCCTGAGTTTCGACATACACCGATAGGGATGTTGCCGCGACCATAGAACGTATTAACGCAGTCGACAAACGGGGCCGCCAATGCATGATCCTTGGTGATCGTCACGGCCAGCAATTGGCACTCGCCTCGCGACTGCAGCGAATGGATCATCGCCAAAGCTAGCGCATCGTCGCAGTCGTTGCCCATATCGGTGTCGAAAATGAGCTTTACCGGTGGATCTTGTCCGAATCCTTGCAGGTTGCCGATAGCCAGCGGAAGCACCGACAGAAACAAAAAGACTCGCACCATGCAGCAGTAAAACATCAGGGGATTGCTCATTACTGGGTTGGATCAAGTGGAGGTTTATTCGATCGCGCAAGCCGAAATTGTAGCAAACAGACCGTTTGCAGCTTGGGATTTTCCCAAGTAGCTCGTGTAAGAAACTGTAAAAACGGTGGAGCAAATCCTGTTTCCAACGTATCCTATTGCTGAACCAGAGTCCGTTTCATAAACGGTCGTTTATCACCTTTTGGAGTTCTTTTTCCATGACCCATCACGCATCCGATGCAACCGGGAAACGCATGTGTTGCTCCCGAATGTCCCGCCTGTGCTCTTCAATTTTTGTAAGCCTTGCGATCCTTTCTGGCAGCGCGATCGCTCAGGAAAAGTTCCTTCAATGGTCTGACAACACAGGGCGTTTTAAAGTCGACGCGCAATTTGTTCGGATCGAGGGCGAGCAAGTCGTTTTAAGAAAACTCGATGGAAAGGACATCAAGATTCCATTCGAGAGACTCAGCCCCGAGAGCTTGGAACTCGCCAAGTCCAAAGGGGGGATGTCTAGTCCAAAAGCCCCAAAAGCACCGAGTTCCTCTCCAGCCAAATCCAACCCGACTCCTTCCACTTCCGATGCACCAGATCCAACCAGTGCATCGGCAACTAATCCTGTGACTAAGTTTCAGGACAACATGGATCCCAAAGAGTTCGTCGATTTAATCTATCAGCAAACATCGAAGGACAACTACATCGTCCTTTGGGATGCAATGCCCGCCTCGAAACAAAAACAACTCGAAGAACTGATGGTCGCTTTCGCAAACAAGGTTGATACCCGAAGCTTCGACATGCTCAAAAGAACTCGAACCTCGATCATCGAGATTCTGCGTAAGCAGCAAAAATTTATCCTCAATAGCAGTGCATTACAAATCCCGAGCGACTTGGCTGCACAAATCGAGCCCTCGTATCCTGGCATGGTCGATCTTGCAGACAACCTCTTTTCCAAAGACCTTTTCGATGGCAAGAGGATGCAAAAAGGAGACATGCGAGGACTGCTCGACGGATACATGACCAAGCTGTCAAAGTCGGCCGAGAAGCTGATCCTAACCTTACCGAAAGATAATCCGATTCGAAGCCAATACGAACAAGCTAAGAGTTTGACAATTGCTGGTCCAAATTATCGAATCGATAAAACTTCATCGACGACCGCGACTCTTTCGGTTGATGAAACACCAGGCGCTCCACCACCTCCGCCTCCGATTAACCTAGTTTTAAGCGAAGGCCGCTGGCTTCCAAAGGAATTGGTCGAAGGTTGGGATTCGACCATGGCGCAAGCCAAGGCTGGAATTGCTTCGATGAACGCAGAGCAAATCCAACAGGGCTTATCGACGGTGTTGCTCATTGCCAACGCACCACTGAACAACTTAAAGAACGCTAAGAGTCAAGCTGAGTTCGACAAGGTTCTTGAAGAGCTTTCAGCTCTAGTACCTCCTGGGATGGGTCCTGGGGGATTTGGCGGCCCTCCAGGGTTTGGCGGCCCTCCTGGGTTTGGCGGCCCTCCTGGGTTTGGTGGACCGCAAGGGTTGGGTGGACCGCAAGGATTTGGCATGCGAGGTAGTGGTTTTGGACCTGCCGGTGGCCCAGGGGCTTCGCCCGGTGCAACTCCCCCCGGTTTTGGGGAACCGTCAGGGAAGATGCAGAAGATTATTTTTGAGGACTACAGCTTTGAGTTACCAGAGAGGTTTGTCCAAGGGCCAAAAAGTCCACCGCCTCCGCCTGGTATGAACATTAAAGCTGAGTCATGGCAGTCGCGAAACGAGCAGGGCGACGTGAATGAAGTCTGGGCGATTACTCGAATCGAGGATCCTAAACTAGCAGGTGTGCCAAACTTTGATCCGATGAAGGCTTTGCAAGCTTTCACCAAAGGTTTCATCAGCAAACAACAAGGTTGGAAAGTACAGGAATTCGGAGATTTGAAGACGAGGGGTTCACCTAACCAACCGATCCATCTAACTCGCACTTTAGTCCAAATGCCACTCGGGGAGATCGTCGGTTATAGTGCGAATCTTAAACACAATGACCACCTGATCTATGTAATCTGCTTCCAGTACAACGGGGATGTGCTCAACCAAATCATCGAACTAGAAAAGTGCCTAGACACGATCCAACGAAAATGATTATCCACCGCACCATCCAATACCGATCCAATGCCGATTCAAGAAGTCTGTGCACTCTCCCCATCGTTGTCCTCTTTTCTATTGGCTGGTTTGATCTACACTACGGAACTGACTCAACTGGTTGATCAAGATATCTGTGAGTCCTGTTATTTTGTTTTGATACCTTGTTTTATACTTCTTTGGAGCGTTTGAGATGAGCTTGTCTTTAGATGAAATCCGTTCGATGTGCACGAAGGCCGAGTATGATTTGATTTCTGCGAGCCGATCGCCTGCGATCGAGAAATTATCAACCGTACAGCTCAAGAAAAACGCAGCCAATGCAAGGAAGCTTTCCGACAAATGGCAAAAGCTCTCGCGGGGTCAGTCCCGTAGTGCGAGCCGAAAGACCGGTGAGCCAAATCTTGATTCCAGATCCTATGCCAAACAGCAAGCGATCCACGATGCGTTGGTGGCTTATGAAGCCGCTTTGACAACGGCTTCAACCGTCACCACCGTAGAGGCTTCACCCAAGAAGGTCACTCCTAAGCAGCGAACCGCCAGTGCCAGGGTATCTCGCCAAGCCTCTCGCACCGAGTTGCAAGGAGTTAAGAAGACTCTCAACAAGACTGCGAAGACGACTGCTCGCAAAGCGGCAACCGCCAAACCTGCGGCGGCTCCTGCTGCCAAACCCGTTGTCGCTCCAGCGGCTAAAAAGGTTGCAGCGAGCAAGGCTGCGACCAAGACCGCTGCGGCCAAGAAGACTCTGGTCAAAACGGCTGCCAAGAGAACGGCCAAGCGGACTGCAGTTGCGAGCTCGGCTCCTACCAGTGGGCCAGTCAAGAAGGTGGTAAAGTCAACTGCCAAAACAGGGATCGTTGTTCCAACTCCTGCTGCTAAAGCACAGCTTGAAGGCAGGGCAAAGGCCAATCGCGTGAAGCTGTCGAATCGCACGAGCAACATCGCTGGGCACGTCTCGGGCAAAGGCAAGCGGGCGCAGGCCAAGCGGGATTCGAAGGGCCGCTAGGGGCCTTGAAGATCATCATCAAGTCCCAGTAGATCCGACTGGTCAAGAAACTTTGGTTTCGGGGCTGGTACGTCTCTGGGACGCAGATGCTCGCGCTGTGTAAGCCGCACGAATTCGCTGGCAAGATAGCCTTTTTCGATGGGCATGTCGTTGTCCTCTAGAGTGTATTCGATCGCCTTGTGGATAGTTGAGTATCGCATGTCAACGATCTGCGCAATGAGCGGATCGTTTTGCATGTTGTTGCTCAAAACTTCAACTTGATCCCCAAGCCTTAAACCCTCGTCGGGGATCTCAAGCCACATGACAGGCTTGATCCTGAAGGTCAATCGCTCTCCATAGCGCACGTGGTAGTACTCTCCGTCGTACTCAAAGCGTTCGAAGACAAAGTCGCTTGGAATCCAACCATCGACTTTGTCTCGATCCTCAGGATGGAAAGACTCGATCCCATCTTGTGGCCAAACGTGATAGATTCCGAAATCGGGAAGAACAGGATCACCTAGCATAGCAGGCTCCAAGGCTGGTTGTTTCCGGGGTCAACTTCCCCCTTGGGCTGCATATTGCTTGAGCGTTTCGATCATCTTGCCGAGACGATCGTTGGCCAAGGGCAATAGGGAATCCGAGAGGTCCTCAAGCTGTCGAACACACAGCGAGGACTCTTGAAGAAACTGCTCCCACTGCATGGCCAACTGAGGGATCATTTTAACACGTTGCTCGCACAATTGCCGACGGGCAGTGGCCCGATCAAGAGCTTTGCGTTCAAAAAGGCACGAGGTTTCGTCCTCTGCACGCGATTTGGCTTGGCATCGCAAAAGATCTTCGCGGGCCTGCGTCCAACGCTTCTGGGCTATTCGAAGTTGGTCGGCCCAGTACTCTGGCAGCTCCTTGCTGAGCCAAAGCGATACTCTCTGAAACTGGTCACGGATATCGTCAGCGTTCTTGCGCGATGCATCTCTGAGAGCTTCGATCGCTCCGGAGAACTTTTCGAGGGCTTCGATGCTTTCAACGTTGGCTTTAGCCATGACCGCGTTGGTACTCTTCGATCAGCTCGGCCTTGCGGATCAGATAAGGAACATGCCGCTCGGAGGCTTCGATAAGCCTCGCGAGTTGTTTGAGCTCCTGCTCGAATTCCGCAGCAAACTTTGCATGCTCTTGGTCTCTCCAAGAGGCACTCAACTGTTGCATCTGCTGGGATAATTTGGAGGTGGAATCAGCCAAGTTTCCCGAGAAGCGTTTAAGCAGCATCGCGAATTGACGAAGCTGCTCTGGATCGACGATCGCTTGGGTCACGGTTCAAGCCCCCGCCGCATTGGATGCGGCAACGAAATCAGCTTATTGGTATCGACTAAGCAGCCGAACGCTCGGCTCTCTTGCGTTGCTTTTCCTCATAGGCCGCTAGGTCAAAGACATTTTTGGCCAAACCAACAGCTCGCAAGAATCGAATCGCTTGGAAGGTGATGTCGAATTCCCACCATTTGTGACCATGCTGAGCCAACCTCGGAAGAGCATGGTGATTATTGTGCCACCCCTCGCCATATGCAAGGATCGCAACCCACCAAAGATTGCGGCTGTCGTCCCGAGTCTGATAATTCTTGTATCCCCACATGTGCGATGCAGAGTTGACAAACCAAGTCACATGCAAGACAGCTACCATGCGGACACATACACCCCAAACCAACCAAGACATCGCCAAACTCGGCCCCCCAACCCAATAACCGATTCCAGTTAGGATCGCACCAAAAACCAAGTGAATTGGCAGAAAGAAGTTCTCGAAGAACATCAACATCTTGTCCTTGACCAAATCTGGAACCCAATGATTGGAGAAACTCTTGAAGTCTCCGTTATCAGTTGAAAATGCAAGCCAGAACATGTGAGCCCACCAAGGCCCCTCGTGAGGCGAATGCGGGTCACCTGGTTGATCGCTGTAGGCATGATGCTTGCGGTGATTGGCTGTCCAAGAAATCGGACCACCTTCACCCGCTAGCACACCGAAGAACGTTAGCGTGTACTTAACCCAACCTGGAACATCCAAACCAGTGTGGGTCAATAGACGGTGATAACCCAGGCAGATTCCTAAGCTTCCGTTGATCCAGTGGATCACTGCACAAATGAGCAACCCGCTCCAAGAGAAGGTCCAAGGAGCAGCCAGAGCACCTAGGTGCAAGGCAACAAGCCATGCCGTTGCACCCCACTGGATTCGGTAAACCTCAGGAATCCTCGGTTGGGATTTCGAACCCGATCGCATCGGCACATTCGCTTCAAAATCCTCTCCCACCGGACTCAAGACCGGAGATTGCAACTCCGCATGATGCCCCTTGGGTCCCTTGAGTTGATTGGCAACAGACGACTCATGCTCGTTGGAATGACTTCTCATGACTAATGTTTGGAAAGGCTAAACCTTGCGTTAGGAAATCAATGTGTTGAAAATTCGTTCCGTGGACTTAATGGTCCGTGGATCTTCTCTCCAAAGAGTAACGTCTAACCCAGAGCCCTTCCGTCGGTGGCAAGTCATTTGCTTGTCAAAGTTTGGTAAAAGTCTTGGCATTCACCCAAAGATCACCCGTAACTTGGCTATTTCGCATCCTTTCCTGCGAAAAACATGGTTGCCTTTCAAACCTTTGCCCTAAACTGACGTAGGTTACATCCCAGAACCAGGTAGGATTCGGCCCGACCCTTAAAATTAAGATCTCTAATTAACTGGTATCGAATGCTTCAATCTTCCAGCCAACAGCCCTCAGGGGACCAGCTAGCTAGGCGACAGCTTCTTCGCGAAGTGATTGCTGATCTATTGCTGCGGCTGGATGTGCCGCATGAGCTTTCGTCGGTATCCCAGGCACTGAGCGACTCGTTGATCGACGATGCCCGAACGGTCGACGCGCTGTCCATGTCGGTCATGCGAGCTGGGACGGCCGTTGGGCTGCGGATAGTGCCACTGGAACTATCGATGATCGATATTTGGGAATTGCTGCTGGATGATTTTCCAGTGGCGATTGTTTATGAATCGGCAAGCGGACAACAACTCGCTGTGGTCTGCTCTAAGGTGGCCGGAGGCCGAGTTGATGCAACCTTGCTTGGCCAGCAGTCCAAGGGAGTCGAGTCGCTCTCGCGACGCGACCTTTCTCGCTTGCTTGCCTCGGGTAAGTCGCATCAATACTTCATCGCCGAGCCGTCGCTTAGCTGCGAGAAGATCACTTCGAGCCACGAGCCTGACCAACCTCGGATTCCGAAGGTTCATGACGATCACCATGCGCATCATCATGCAGTGCACATCTCTCCGCAAAAGCGGCTTTTGCGGCTTTTGAAACTTGAGTCTAAGGACATCTGGACCCTCGGTATCTTCACGGTGGTCGTAAGCTTTTTAGATCTAGCAATCCCACTGGCCGTTGAGCAAATGGTAACGACCATCGGGTTTGCTTCTGTGGTACAGCCTCTGATTTGGATCGCTCTTTTGCTCTTTGCGATCTTGACACTCTCGGCAGTGATCAAAGGCCTACAGTTCTTCATCGTAGAAATCCTTCAGCGCCGGATGATCGTTCGTATTGTTGGGGATCTTGCCGAAAGGCTGCCTCGACTCGAGCGATCTGCGATGGACGGCATTCACGGTCCAGAGCTGGCCAACCGTTTTTTTGATGTGATGACGATGCAGAAGGCAACAGCCTCTTTGCTGCTTGATCTGCTGGCACTAGCGATCCAAACCTTTGCTGGTTTGCTCCTGCTTGCTGTCTACAGCCCCTATCTGCTTGCCTTCGACTTGATTCTATTGATGGCTATGACTGTTATGATTTATGCCCTTGGACGCGGGGGTGTACGCACAGCCATTGAAGAGTCGCTTATCAAGTATCGCATCGCGCATTGGCTCCAAGACATTATCGGCCATCCGAATGCTTTCCAGGTTCACGGCGGAGGTTCTCTGGCCGTTGATCGAGCCAACCGTTTGGTGGTCGAGTACCTAAGTGCGCGTCGCAAACATTTTGCTGTCTTGATCCGTCAGTCGCTTTTTGCACTCCTGCTCTATGCGATATCCATCTCAGCTTTGCTTTCGCTCGGAGGATGGCTGGTACTCAATAATGCTCTAACGATCGGTCAATTGGTCGCTAGCGTCTCCGTCGTTGCAGTCGTGGTAGGAGCTTTTTCCAAAGTTGGTAAGAGCCTCGAGTCGTTCTACGATTTGATGGCGGCCACCGACAAAGTCGGTCACCTGATCGATTTACCAACGGTGCCTCCAAGTCGGCCACTGGACGCAGGGATCGGACCGGTCGATGTCCGCTTCCGCGATCTGGTACTACACACAGGACGAGAGCACATTTCGATCCCCAATTTCACTGTTGGGGCTGGTAAGCGAGTGGCGATCTGCTGCGAGGGCCACTCTGGTAAAACCATGCTCTTGCAAACCATCGCAGGACTCCGCAATCCCCATTCGGGCTTATGCGAAATCGGAGGCATCGATTCCCGCGATGTGAATCGCTTTGCCGACGGATCCATGGTCGGAATCGCGGCGGAAGTCGAGATCTTCCACGGCACGCTCCAAGAAAACATCACCCTCAATCGCCTCTCGATCCACGACTCGGATCTTCGCGAGGCGCTTCAAATCGCCGGGCTTTGGGACGAAGTCCTCTCGCTGCCCATGGGGCTCGACACGATGCTCCAAACCGACGGATTTCCCTTGAGCCGATCCCAAGCCCACCGGCTGATGATCGCCAGGGCGATCGTCTCAAGACCTCGATTGCTCCTGATCGATGGGAGTCTGGATAAACTTGGACCCAGAACCCGAGAACGCGTCTGGAAAAACCTTCGGTCTGATCTTCAACCTTGGACAATTCTAGTCGTCACTCATGATACGCCCATCATCAACGACTGCGATAAACGAATCGAACTGACACCTCCTGCAAACGCTCATCACTAATGGCAACCCTCACGGAATCCCCAAAGAGCGAATCGACTCATCATCGTCGTATGATTCGCTTGCGCCCCACCCAAGAGCTTGGTGAACGCTTCCCAGCGATGCATCTGGTCCGCTCGAGCTGGTTCGCAAGGGGCTTGGCCCGCGCTCTGCTTTTGCTCATGGTATTGCTCCTAGCGGCCTCGATCTTCCTACCCTGGCAGCAATCGATCCGAGGTGAAGGACAGGTCACCGCCAGACTCCCGCAGTTGAGAATCCAAGCCGTCGAAAGCCCCGCCAAGGGAATCATCTCCTCCACGCGCCCAGACCTTCGCGAAGGCTCGATCGTCGACAAAGGAGAAATCATCATGGAGATCAAGCCTTTTGCCGAAGACGCCCAGCGGCTAGTTCAAGAGGCCGTCAGTGCCATCCAATCGAAACTCCGGCAATATCGTGTCATCAACGATAACCATCGGCTCCAAGTCGAATCGGTAAGGATGCAAGGCCAACAAACGATCGCTAGCGCAGAGGCCGAAGTCCGAAGCGCTAACAACTCCTTCGACAAAGCAACCCGCGATGTCGATGAACAAATGGCCGCCTACAACCAAGCCAAGCTCGAACGAGAGCGATCCGAAGGCCTAGTGCCTGATGTGATCTCCGAAATCGACTACAACAAACTGAAAAACAAAGAACTAAGCGCACTCGCGAAGGCCGAAGGAAACATGGCCGCCGCCCGAAAAGCCTTCAATGAACTCGATGGCAAAGAACGAGACCTCGAAAGAAAACGCAACGAAGTCAATCAAAAAATCCTCCAAGAACAAAACTACGTCGATAAGTCGGCGACCGATGTCAACAACGCTCTGAAAGAACTCAATGAAGTCCTCACCAAACAAGGCGAACTCGATCGACTCAAAGTCCCAAGCCCCAGCCGAGGCCGTATCCAAGCCATCCGAGGCCAAGCAGGAACTAACTCCGTCAAGGAGGGGGACATCCTCTTTGAAGTTGTACCCGAAACCGAAGATCTCGCCGTCGAAATGACCGTCCGCGGAGTCGATGCACCTTTGATCCACGTCGGAGATATCGTCAGGCTACAGTTCGAAGGTTGGCCGGCTATCCAATTCGTAGGTTGGCCCTCGGTAGCCGTCGGTACCTTTCCAGGTGAAGTGATTGCTATCAATCCTACCGATTCTGGAAAAGGGATCTTCAAGATCGTCGTTGGACCACCTCAAAATAGGAAACCTGAAGAAACTTCAACGATTATTCCTAATGTAACGGATACCAAGTGGCCCGACAGTCGATACCTACGTCAAGGAGTTAGAGCTAACGGTTGGGTAATACTCAAAACAGTCCCACTCGGGTACGAAATATGGCGTCAACTAAACGGATTCCCGATAACGATCAGCGACTCGGAACCCACCCAAGACAAATCGTCCAAAGCACCCAAAGAGCCCAAAGCACCCAAAATCAAATAGGCTTTTTCAGGGCAGCATTCACAGCAACTCTCAGCCTGGCGTTCGCCCAAGGCATGGTATTGGCCCAAGATCCGGCTAATCCCTCGCCAAATCGTGCGCAGCCACCGAAGATTTCCGGCAAGACCCTCGATGAACTTGAGCAAATGCTCAAGGATGCTCGCGTACAACTCGGTCAGCAACTCACCGAACAAGACAAAGCGCAGGCCGCACCTCAAGAGACCGATCCACTGCGTGCGGGGGAAAAAAAGTTCTTAGAGCTCGAGGCGGTGATCAAGCAGCGAAGAGAGCAGCGCGAGCAAGAACTTTTGCAATTGCCGAGAATACCTACCGGCCCACGAGTGCCAGGCAACCCAGAGTTGGTGCAGCCTGCACCGCTCCAAAGTGATTCAATACCACCCAAAGAAAAAACACCCGACCAGGAACAACTTCAAGAACTCGGGGAATCGCTGCTACTTGCGGATGTCATCGCATCAACCTTTCGCTCGTTTCCCGAGATTGAAATCGCACGGCTCGAAGCCAACGTCGCTCGTGGCGAGGTGACTCAAGCCACCGGAGCTTACGATCTCCACTTGGATTATTTCAGTCTTAATCAGCCGGTTGGATATTACGAAAACAGTCGCAGTGGCGTGAGTCTATCGCGACAGTTGTGGTGGGGGGGGTATGCCATAGCAGGCTACCGCATCGGTCGAGGTTTCTTTGAACCTTGGTACAAAGAGCGAGAGACCAACAAGGGTGGCGAGTTCCGAGTCGGCTGGGTACAGCCGCTATTGCAGGGTCGCGCGATCGATCCTTATCGGGTCGCATTGTTCCAAGCCAACCTCAATCAACAAGCCGTTGCACCGGAGATCCAACAAAACGTGTTGGGAGCAAGCCTTGCGGCAGCCGCTTCCTACTGGGATTGGGTAGAGGCGGGCAATGTACTTCGAGCGCAAGAGCAACTCTTGGAACTAGCGATCAAGCGCAACGACGGTCTGAACAAACTTCTCGAGCGAGGTTTATCGACTCGCAAAGAGCTTGCCATCAATGCGCAAACGATTTCTGAGCGGCAGTTGAAAGTATTCGAGTCGCGGCAAAAGTTTCGCGACACGGCCTTTAAACTCGCTGTGTTCCTTAGAAACCAAGATGGGACACCAATGCTTGCTCGCCCTGAATGGCTTCCTGCGGATTTTCCCAAAATCGTCCAATTGGAACTCCAAGACTTTGAGACCGCGTTCTTGGAAGCACAGCAACGTCGACCTGAACTGGCTCTGATCAATATCGATTTGCAAAAACTCCGATGGGATTTGGAGCTGGCACGCAACCAAACCCTACCCAACTTGGATTTCACCATTCAAGGGGTCCAAGACGTCGGAGATCGTGCAACCTCGCTCAATGACAAACAAGACTTTATTTTAGAGTCTGGGGTCATCGGTGGTGTACCCGTTCAACGAAGAAAAGCCCGTGGTAAGATCGATAGCACGCAAGCCAAGCTTCAGCAGGTCGAGCAAAAGCGTTGGCTCATGACCAACAAGATCGAGATGGATCTGAGGGTGGCTAGAAACGCGCTGGATGTAAGTCGCGATATGGTTTTGAGAAGCGAACAACTCTTGCGAGAAACTCGCGAAACACTCGAGTACTTCCGCCGCGAGTTCGCTTCTGGAAACCAAGACTTTCTGTTCCTCTTGGCCCAAGAGGCCAAGGCGACGGAGGCCGAAATCAAATTGCTTGATGCCGAGCGCGAGTACTACTTGGCGTTGGCGAAACTACAAGCTGTACTGGGGCTCGATCCTCTCGAACAGTCGCTGAATTTGGATCAGGCCGTCGTGTCACAGACACCTGCAGACATCCTGGAAGCGAAACCCAATCAAGCTCCTGCGCCGTAATCCCGTTGTGTGTAAGACTGCAGGCACCTTGGGGTTTGTTAGCGGCTCTAGATGGCTGCTTGGTTTTCAGGCCCATCGGGTCGGCGACACGGAAGGGCGATAACAGCGGAGAGGACAGGAACCGAACTTTTGGGTGTTTCCCTTGCGTTTTTAAGGAGTTCGAGAGGGGCTTTTCCTTAGCAAGGTGATTGAAAACGAAGAACCCCTGTCGACTACAGCAAGTCCAAGAAGGGTTTGAGTCCATGGACGGATTGGATCAATCCATGCCCTTCAAATACCTCTAAGAGTTCCACGGCCGTGTAGGGTGGTCGGCGTTCCGTCCAGCGGGCGAAAACTAAGCCAGACTGTACAATGCGAAGAAAGAGGTCTCGAATAGGTGCTGGGTAAAGGACATTCGCGTCGTAAATCGCAGTGATCGGGTGATCCATCAGTAGCCCAGCCCGAGCTCTTGAGCCTCCTGCGCAAGTTGATCCAGGACTTCGGAGCGGGCTTGGTCATCCTTTTTCTTGAAAGCCATTAGGTCGTCGAACCGAACTCGCCGGTATTTGCCAACGAGCCGAGAGGGAATCTTTCCTTCGTCAAGCAATTTGACCACATAGGGCCGCGATACATTGAGCAAATCCGCAGCCTGCTGCGTTGTCAACTCCGCATGCGTAGGAATCAATGTCACTGCATGCCCTTGTGACATCTCGACCAGTAGATGAAGGAATAATCGCACCGCCGAAGTGGGGACAACCACCCCCTCGGTTGGATCGTCATCACCTAATCGGATTCGGACGCTCGTTTTCTTGCCTAGTTTGCGAGAGGCGAGGATCCGACTCGATTCAAGAGCCAAGCGGGCGTCTGTGTCGGTCGGAGAAACGGTTTCAAAATTATCTGGCAGAAGTGTAGACATACTCTCATCTCCTATAGCAGCTACCTTGATTATAGCGCATGGGAATCTACTCGAACCAGTCGAAAAAGTCGAAACACTCGAAATTTTGGGTATTTGAGACTTTAGGCTACATACAGGCTCTCCCATCGGAAACATTGTCGCTGCGATGGGACGACATCGACTGGGAGATGAACCGAATGAGTATCCCAGAGCCGAAGGTAGAACACCATGCAGGTCGTGGGATTCGTAGTTGCCCGATCTTTCCCGAGCTGCGACCGATTCTTGATGACGCCTTCGAGATCTTCGGGGACAAGAGCGAATACGTGGTCGCGGCTCCCCAGTACCGCGCCGCGGCTAACACGGCCATGGGCTGGAAGAACGCCAACCTACGAACTGAATTGAGAATTGAGAATCCATGCGGGTCGGCGTGTTCTTAATAATTCTCCATTCTCAATTTTCCATTCTCAATTCCTAGGTCACCGAGGAGGATTTTGCGAAAGCGGCCGGCGTAGCGAAGGTTGATGGCGGAGGGGGGAGATGCTAGGTGGTGTGCGGAGGTATAGCCCGGCACGGGCATCCTTACCCGATTTCGGCATTTATTCGATTGAGGAATGCGGTGAGTTTCTTGGGGTTTCTTGCTAAGCATCGTCGAGCGGTGACCGTTCTCCCCGCAAGAACGCTTTGCAGTGTACGGAAATGAAAATTACACTGGAAGTCAGTTGTACCAATGACCCAAACGAAAAGAACTGCTTCTGAGTGTCATCAGAGTATTTCTCGGGAAAAAAATCTCGGTGGACACCAAGCCGATATGCAAATCCTCCAATATTGAGACCACGTTTGGCTTTGCTCGTAGTTGCATCGACTGGAGAAATGGAGACGTCCACGAACTGATCTCTGGGGACTCCTGCAACAAAACGGATCTTCACGAACTTGTTTGCCAGCGTCACATGTCCACATTTCCAGCCATCTACAAGTTCGAATACATCTTCAACGACGCTTAGGTCGTACTCAGCTTGAAGATATCGAGTCAAACCCTCAACATTCTGACGAAAAGTATGGTTGCTCAGATGCACCGTGTCGTCCCATTATTTGCGCTACGGATCACCCGGTCGCCGCGAGAGATTTTCCTTTGCTAAAACGCCCGACTCGGCGACTCGGGTGCATCGGATGGTTATGTTTCCATTTGCGGTGGCGTATCGACTGTTAAGCCAGACCGTCCGATCGGGGAATGTAGATCGGTTTATTTGGCGGATTGATTTTTGGATTTCTTGATAGCTATTAGCGTCAACACTCCAAGCCAAATGGCAACAAACGACCCCATTAAGGCTAGTCGTTTGCCCATGATTCCCCATTCGACAATCTCTCCGATCAATGGGATGGAGCCAGCACCTAACAAAACGTAGGCCACAACGTACTTCCAGAAGTTTGGGTCAGTGTGTTTCATCGGGATGTTTCCTGCGTGGGTTGGCACCATAACATATAGTATTTGGAATTTACCATAATCTACGAGACGGTAAATTTACTTTAGTGTTAGGAGCGTCGCAATCAAGTTGCATGCCTCAACCGAGGTTTTTCTCAGGCGATCCATCGAGGTTGTACGAGGTGGTCTCGTGCGATATGTTGCATTGAGGACTTCTGGAATATGCGGAATTGGGGATTTCCAGGATATATTGATTCGGTCTTGAGGGCGGGCCGCTAGGCCACAAGAGCGAATATGTGGTTGCCGCACCGCAGTATTGAGCCGCAGCCAACACGGCGATGGGTTGGAAGAATGCCAACCTACGCTCCGAAATGACGCGACTGCTTCGCCGCGCCGGCGTTTCGGGTTGGCCGCGATTGTTCCACTCGATGCGCGCTAGCAGACAGACGGAACTCCAGCGAGAGTTTCCGTTGCATGTGGTTTGCTCTTGGCTTGGCAACTCACCACGGATCGCCCAGCAGAGTTACTTGCTGGTTACTGAGGATGATTTTGCCAAGGCGGCTGGGGCGAAGAAGGTGATGGTGTGAGTGGCTGGCGGTGTGGGCAGAGGGCTCATCAACGGGAATCCTTATCTGATTTCGTCGAGTTGAATTTTGTGCGACGTTCCATGAACCGCCTGATTGCGAATCCGAGTATAGACGATATCCCAAAACAAATTATCGCATACGGAAGGCAAATCAGGGCTGAAACGATTCCTGCAGAGATAGGGCTACCAAGCCCGAAGCTTGCCATGGCGCGATCTCTTTCAAAAGTTAAGGAGATAGATGGATTGCATCCCACCAAATAATACGCATTTGCCGATGAACAGCAGAAAACCAATCCTCGATGCAGTTAGAATTCCAAATCCCAAATGTGTCATAAGTAGAACAGAGATCAAGATGCATGGATTCATTAGCAACGCGGGAGTAAAGAACCAGTGCCCTGAGCTCAAAGCAGCTGCTGCGTCCAATCCAACAATAAGTGTTAGTAGGAATAACGCCCTAATTGAAGACTGTGGCCTATCATCGTTGGACATAATCAGGACCACTTTCTTCGACGAAAGACCGGCGTCACCGAGCACGAGCGGTTGACGCAACATAAGCCAAAACGGCCGATCGAGGTCCTCGTGTGCATGCCATGAGTTAATGAGGTGCCGTCCACATTGGACCAGTCCCCTGTGTAAGATAGGAATCTCTGAGAGATCAGCATACCAAACGACAACGTCAAAACAACAAGCAACACTGCCGGCCAAAGCAATTGGCCAAAAATGCGAAAAACCCGTGTAAAACCTGGGTTTTACCAGCGGAGAGGACAGGAACCGAACTTTTGGGGGTTTTCCCAATGTTTTCGGGATAGTTCGAGAGGTGCCACAATGGCCAAGGCGGAAACGGGTTGCTGTTTTTTGCCGCACTGCGGTTGATCCACTTCATGTAGGTACCTCACCTCGGATCCTACAACCGATCAGTCAAGTTCCTTTCATCTTCACCACTGGTAAAGAGTCCCACAACAATAATCAGTTCCTCATCAATCCGGAAATACACTACCGCAGTGAATCGCTTTAAACGACAAGGCCTATAACCTGTATGGTTAGGAGCAAATAGATAAGGGTCGCTCTTAATCCGATCCAGTGCACGATAAAATTCCAGTTCGAATTGATCGCCAAGCCCAGTTGATATCTTCTCAAACCAAGCGATACCTCGCAAAAGATCCCTTTGCGTATCTGCCGTAAGTCTGGCGATCATTTCCCACGTGCAATCCGTATGCGCTCCTTGAATTCCTCCTCCGTTAAGGCAGCGGACGGATCTCTCTTATATTCATCCCAACGCCGATCAAGTTCCGCTTGTTGTGCTGCAGAAAGATCTGTACCAAGATCGTTGGGGAGCTTATCCCAAATCACTTGGGCTATCTTCAGTTGCTCGCTCGGTGTAAGCGACGAAATTTCGTTGAGTACTTGCTCTAGTGTCATACACTCCGCCTCCTCCTCGATTGTAACGGATATCACTTGGCCGGGCAAATGCACTTGCTCTTGGGGGATAATCCTGCACCTTGCTTCTCCACCTACCGCAAATCATAGTCTGTAACTTGATGAAAAAGGCCAACCCGGTTTGGCAAGTGATCTTGGGCCTGAAACCCTGGGAAAACCAGGGTTTACCTGTGGAGAGGACAGGGACCGAACTTTTAGGTGTTTTCTCAACTTCTCTAGAGCGTTCGAAAGAAGTTGAAAGCGTCACTTTGACTACTGAAGTGACTTAGAGCGATCCAAGCTTGCTCTAACGCAAACTGTGTCGAGTCAACTCCTCGAACTTGGTCCATGCGTCCACTTGGATACGCTACCAAACGACTAAGTGGGGTTGCAGGGAAAACCCCGTCTTGTCCAAGACGATCTTCTTGGCGCGTTCCAAGACGCTAATGATTTGATCGGCTGTCGCACCCGTGTTGGCCGTAAGGTAATTCGGATACGTCGAATTGAGCTGCGAGTTGCCCTCGATCATTCCATTGACACCGCTGCGATGGAGCAACTCTCCAGCCGAAACCCCATCGAGATCGACAAATGCCAGCGCCGAACGCGTTGGATAATTCGGCTGCTTGCTCCGCTTGACGATCCAAAAAGTTTGCTCGCGCTTGGTCAGTTGACGAACATCCCCGGGTTGCAACTCAAAAGTCGCATCGAGAATCATCAACTCGTCCAAACTGCTGCGGCGATGCGAAAAGGTCACGTCCTTGGCCGACACTTTTACAATCTCTGCTTTCCGCGTCAGCAATGTCGCTTGCGCCATCAAACTGCCAATATCCCCCTCGTCAGTGCTGCTGTTGCCACGCAAAGCCCCACCGACAGTCCCAGGGATTCCCACGAGGTGCTCGAGCCCCCCGAGTCCCGCTCCTACACTTGCGGTTATCAAGTGAGCCAGTCGCGCCGCCCCACCACACTCAGCCATGTTGCCCTGGATAGTGATCTTCTCGAAACAAGGTGCAGTAAGGTGTACGACCAGTCCGTCGAACCCCTTGTCACGCACCAAGATATTCGAACCACCCCCCAAAACACGGATCGGAATCCCCTCTTGGGTCGCAAGCCGAACGATTTGCTGCAGTTGCTCGACATCCGAGGGCTCGGCGAAGTACTTCGCTGGCCCTCCAAGTTGCAACCAAGTATAAGGGGCCAAAGGGACCCCTTCTCGCACTGAACCTTGAAATTTGCCGAACAACATCGATTGAAATCTCTTTACCGACAGCCTACCAGTATCCAAAGGGTTAGCGACGGGTCGGTAGCGCCTCGGATGCCTTTCGGATCAAATCCTTGACCCGATTCTCGGTTTGCATTCCAGTAAGCGAAAAACGCTTCCAACCAGTGTCGCTTTCACAAAACACCACCAGTTGCGGCAATATCTTGCCCTGCATTACCTCACTCGCTAGTTCCGGTTGGGCATCCTTGTCGAGTTGGGTATAGACCACCTCTTTGAGCGCTCCCGACTCCCTCATGGGCACAATTGTATCCGCCTTTAGCGTTTTACAAGCGGGACACCATTCGGCTCCCACAAGAATTAGAAGCGGTTTTCGCTCGTCGCGGGCTTTGCGATAAGCTACCTCGTAGGGGAGAATCTCCGGCCCGGAAATCCTCGTCGGCGTAACCCCCGCTGGGTCAGCACCCCGAACCATTCCAAATCCAACCAAAACAAACAATACCGCCAAAGCTGCTCGACGCAACATACTGGGGACCCCTTTCCTTCTTCGGGACAAGTAAAAATCAATCGCATAAGTCGCTCGGCTCGCTCGGGCCACCAAAAAACAGCCCCGAGAGCCTTGAAGGTCCATCTTGCCACCAGTACCCCCGTTTTCAGGGAGGCACGGCCTTGCGACTCATGCATGCCAGCGGACCCTACTCGAAATTCATCGAGGAGTCATGCTAGTGGTTTGCCAACAAATCAACCGACTCGACCCTGAGCCACCCAGCTATTCTCCTACGAGGATCATCGCTGCGAAACTTTGCCGAAATCGCTGAGTTTGCCGACTGAGTAAAATCCACCGGCGTCCGATAAGTGGGGCCAGTATAGGTTCCCACCCAAACTGTACAACCGCTCCGTCTACCCACCATCGCTCTTGATTCGCCCGAAAAAAACCCACAGTTGCGTCCAAATCCACCATTCCTAAAGAATCAAACGAGGATTGCTAGCAAAACCGCGATGGTCGCTAAGTCCCGTTGATTCGGAACGTTACGAACCAGACGACTAACCCGTAGCGGTTCCCCAATAGCCGTGCCAAACAAGCACTTTTCCAGAAGAAACCGAAAGAAAAATCTTGGAGAATTCCCTCTATTAGAAGGCTCAAACAAGTAGCAAGACGCTTTTGTTTTGCTTATGCAAGGAGCGATAGGAGCTCTCAAACCCCCGAATTTGCAGCGTTTTCCGGCGAAAAAACACTGCAGCCAAACTTCAATACACGCAAGAATCGGTCGGTCGATTCGATCCTACCCGATACGCTCAAGCTTCGTGATTCGACCTGTTCGCACCCACTCGGCGACCAAGATGTTCCCATTTCGATCAAAACAAGCGTCATGCGGATGAACAAACTTCCCATCCAACCACATCTTCTCGTCCTCCCGCACTCCCTTGGTATCCCGAACTCGATCGACATCGCCCCCGAGCTGCGCAAGAACCTTATAACCTCGATCCAATAGCGATACCCTCGCACCAAGCTCAGGAACAAGAAGCAGATCCTTGTTGCAATCGATATTGGCCGGCAATCCAAATCCGCTTACGGTCTCCAGATACTTGCCGCTCAAATCGAAAATCTGAAGGGTATTGTGCGCCCGATCCGTTACCACAATCTTCGGATTGGAAGCATCTCGATCATCGATCCAAAGTCCATGCGGCGTATTGAACTTACCCATCCCTTCGCCAGCTCCGCCAAAGGACCCGAGCCATTTGCCGTTGTCGTCGTAACGATGGATGTGAAACGCACCATAACCATCCGCAAGCAGGAAGCCTCCGGTGGGCAGAAATGCAAAATTCGTCGGCATGAACCGATCCCTACCCCAGACTTTCTTCGGTGCTGTGTATTCCTCTTGATTGTAAATCTTGGATTCCTCAGGCGCACGCTTCGTCCATATCTCCTTGCCCTCAAGCGTCAACTTCGCAAACGCCTTGACCTGCTGATAAGCGCTCACATACAGGAACTCCTCGCTCCCCTCTTTGCGAACCTCCAGTCCATGCCCACCCCCTTGGTACTGACTGCCAAAGGCACGAATGAACTTGCCCTTGTCATCAAACACGAAGATCGATGGGTGATCCTTTAAATCCTCTCGCCCCTCGTGGATTACATAGATGCGATTCTGGGAATCCACTGCGACATTGTGCGTCGTTTGCCAAGAGTATTCCGAAGGCAATTGGACATATTGGTGCTTGACTCGGTACTGATACTCCCCGGATCCCGTAACAATGTCTTGGGTCAAATGCCGAACCGGCGAAGCATTTACAAAACCCGTACCGATCCGAGATAACGAGGCACCGCCAAGTGCCATCGAGGAGACTGCAGCACCTTTCAAAAAACGACGACGAGAGGATTGCCAGGACATTCGCGTACTCCTTCAAAGGATGAGATTTCTTCAAGTGGTCTTGAACTTCAATCCACCTACTGTACCAAAATCCCAAGCCCGACTAAAGACTACCGACGCTTCTTGCGCTTCGATCCACCGGCCCCCTTGCGTCCCCTGCCTTTGAACCCCGCAGATCGTTCGTCTGGCCTTCCTTTGCCGCCCAAGTTTCGATCGCCTGATCGTCGATCGCGCGAGCGGTTCTCCGACCCGATAGGATTCGACTGCTGCTGATGGTGCGTGACTTTCTCCAATCGGAAATCCAACTGCCTCCGAGCCAAATCGACTCGCTCGACCCGCACAATCAATTCGTCCCCCAATCGGAACTGATTCCCTGTGCGATAGCCCTCGAGCGTGTGGGTGTCCCGATCGTATCGATAACGGTCCGCCGGCAAACGACTCACCGGCACCATCCCATCGACAGGAACCTCGATCGCACGCACGATGAGCCCATCTTGTTTGACTCCCCATACGATCCCCGTGAACATCTCACCGATTCGCTTCTCTAAGAAATGAAGCAGCTTGACTCGCACTAGTTCTCGCTCGGCACTTTCGGCATTCTGCTCGGTATGGCTACAATGATCCCCAAGTTGCTCGAGCACCTCGGTGTTCTCATGGGCCTTCTTCCCCTGAACCAACTTATCGACAATCCGATGCACGACCAAATCCGGGTAGCGACGAATCGGACTTGTGAAGTGGCAATAGTGGGTCATGTTCAGTGCATAGTGCCGCTCGAACTCGCACTGATACACCGCCTTGGACATGCTCTTTAAGATCGCGTAATTGACGGCAAACTCGGTCGTCTTTCCCTTGACACTATCGATCACTCGCTGGATCTCAAATCGATCCTGCATCTGATCGGCAGGGATCCCAAGCGCTCGGATGAACTGATTCAATCGCCTTACTTTGAGCATATCGGGTGGAGCATGGGCCCGACGCAAAAAAGGTAACTTCAACCGATCAAGCCAACTTGCAACGGCTTGATTCGCCGCCAACATAAACTCTTCGATCATCTGATGGCTCTGGGTGTGATGCACCACGTGCGCACCTTTGACTTTCCCGAGTTTATCCAAGTCGACTTTGACCTCAGGCAACGTCAATTCGACAGCTCCATCCCGCTTGCGTATCTCCCGAAGCTGCATCGCAAGGCTGTGCATATCTCTTACGAGCTGAAAAATATCGGACGTCAGTCGCTCCTTCCAAGGCTCCGGATCGGCAAGGTACTGATCGATCTGCTCGTAGTTGAAACGAAAAGCGTTTCGAATCACACTGTTGAATACCTCCGCATGAAGCAACACTCCCTCGGGCGAATACTCCATGAACACCGTCTTGGCCAACCTCCTGCGATCCGGTTGCAATGAAGCTAGGTGATTGCTGATCGTCTCGGGCAACATAGGTATCACACGATCGGGCAAATAAACACTATTGCCTCGCTGGCGTGCTTCCTGATCGAGCAGACTCCCAACAGGCACAAAGAAAGCCACATCAGCGATGTGGACCTGCAGCTCCCAGTTACCCTTCTCGTTCTTGCTCAGCGAAATCGCATCATCAAAGTCCCTGGCATCGACCGGATCGATCGTCAAGGTCGGAACCCCTGTCAAATCCTTGCGACCCTCGGGAATGACATCCTCGGAAAACCGATCCGCCTGAGCCCGCGCATCCTCGATGACCGATTCAGGAAACTCCTCGGGCAAAGAAAACTGAATCATCACGGCCATCGTATCGACCGCCGGATTGCGCATGCTCCCTAACACCTTCAGGATCACCGCTTCACCCGCTTGAAACTCATCGGGGAATTTCACCAACTCGACGACCACCTTGTCGTTGTTCTCTAAGGGCAATCCTCGAACATCCCCAATCGAAACGGGACGCTCGAGCTTGGCTCCATCGAGCCACACAAAAGACTTCTGCCCATCCGATTGGAACGTGCCAGTATATTCACGCTTCTTTCTGGCGACGACTTCAACGATCTCACCTTCGAGTCGCCCTGAGACATGCCGAGGCGACTCCTTGGCCCCCCGCATCCCACTTCGCATCGGCCTTCGCAGTCGAACACGCACCGTATCCCCATCCATCGCATTGAGCTTGCGCGACTCAGGAATAAATATGTCCGGCACTTTCACGGGCAACTGAGCCTTCGCGGTCTGCTCGACGGGAACCTCATGATTGTGTTGAGAATGGTTGTGCTCAGAATCTGCCACTGCCGGCAAAGTAGCTGCAGGCGCAGTGCGAGGCACCTCGACAAAACCGTAACCCATCGAAGGTGCCGCGCGGTAGATGCCGATGACTTCACCACCCTCAAGAGGTGATGCCTGCTGTGTGGACCCTTCGGCTGTTTGTACACCCTTTGATTTGACTTGGCCCGGCCTAGCAACCGGGAGCACCAGATGGTTCGCTCCGTAGATCACCCGCCCTTGGCTGACCAAATGCTTGATGGCTCGCCTCAACTCCCGATACTGTTCCTCAGGCAATTTGAGCACCTTGAGGATCATCCGGGGCTTCATCGGACGGTATTCAGGGGTCGTAACAAACGCCAATAGTTTTTCAATCAATATTGCATCGCTCATAGATTGCTAGAATAACTCATCAAACCCTTTCCCAATAGGCGAAAGACATCGCGCCTCTGCGAACGGTTCAGAAAACAGATCATTTACAAAGGATTCATCTGGCCTAGGTTCCCCGTGAGAGTACTTTGCATTACAAAAAGGCTTGTTTCCTGAATCGTGCGGGCTATCAGCGATTGCACTTTCGATCACTAGCAACCAACTCCCATGAATCGCAAACTCACTCCTGAGATATCTCGCAGGGATTTCTCTCGCTCCTTGGCCGCAACGGGATTTGCAAGTTCCCTTTTGGCTGATTTGCAAAACGCCCATGCCACGTGGCTCGACTCACCAAAGCAACCCTTCGGCATCATGAGCGGTGAAATCACCCACCACTCAGCCGTCATCTGGGGCAAATCGGATGTCGATGCCCGAATGGTCATCCACTGGGACACCGATGCTGGTTTCAAAAACCCCAAAAAAGTGCCTGGACCATCGACCAGCTCCCTGAGCGACTGGTCTGCCCGTTGCATTCTCAATGGGCTTCCATCGGGTACAACGATCTTCTACCAAGTCCACTTCGAGAACTCAGCCGGTGCAAGCCAGCCTATCCTAGGACACCTCACAACCCCCGACGACGGCAACTCCGATGTCTTCTTCGCTTGGTCTGGAGATACCGCAGGTCAAGGTTTCGGGATCAATCTCGATTGGGGCGGAATGAAGATCTACTCGGCCATCGAGAAGCTCAGCCCCCAATTCTTCGTCCACAGCGGCGACATGATCTACGCCGACAACGCAATCCCAGCCGAGATTCCCCTTGCCGACGGCTCGATCTGGAAGAACGTTACGACGGCTGCCAAATCGAAACCAGCGTCGTCCTTGGATGAATTTCGCGGAAACTACCAGTACAACCTGCTGGATGCAAATCTCTTATCGATGCATCGCTCTGTGCCAATCATCGCCTCTTGGGACGACCACGAGACAACCAACAACTGGTACCCTCAGCAATCGCTCAAATCCAGGAAGGATCGAGATCATTACGACGCTCTAGAACTTGGCCGACAATTAGCCAACCGCGCCGCACAAGCCTTCTTTGAATACAATCCGCTCATGCCCCAAGCCTCCGGAGAACGCCGAGTCTATCGAAAGTTCTCCCGAGGCCCACTGCTGGAACTCTTCGTCCTGGATCTGCGCAGTTACCGAGGCCCGAATTCGACCAACAAGCAGACGTCGATGGATTCTCAGTCGACAATCCTAGGTGCTGACCAAGTCGCTTGGTTGAAACATTCGCTCCACAAGAGCACCGCGATCTGGAAAGTCATTTGCAGCGACATGCCGCTTGCCATCGCCGTCGGTGACTCCATGGAAGGAAAGAACTACTTCGAAGCAGTCGCGAACGCCGATGCAGGTGCACCGCTGGGGCGAGAACTCGAAATGGCAGACATCCTGGGCTTCATCAAACAAGCCAACATCGAGAACATCGTGTGGCTCACGGCCGATGTGCACTATGCAGCCGCCCATTACTATGATCCTAAACGTGCTGCGATTCCAGATAGCTTCCTCCCCTTCTGGGAGTTCGTCGCCGGCCCACTTCACTCAGGCTCCTTCGGCCCTAACGCCCTCGATGGCACCTTTGGCCCCGAAGTCAAATTTCAATTTGCCCCACCCACAGGTAGCAAGCTCCCGCTGGCTCCAAGCGACGGCAAGCAGTCCTTTGGCACAGTTCGTGTCTCGGCTCGCTCAAAACAACTGACAGTCGATCTTCGAGGACTCGATGGACGCGTCCTTGAGGGAGGTTCATTTACGCTCGACCCGCAAACCAACACTTAACCGGTCCAACCGGCATTATCATGGCTGGCAATTCATACCACTGGTTCTTTTCGTACTCGTACTCGTACTCAGTGAAACGGTACTCGTACTCGAAGAGAAGTATCGGGATTTCGTTGACAAACGGGCCAAACACTGGGGGTACAGCTTTCCTGAAAAGGTGATCGACTTGATTCGATTTAGGCTTTTTCGAGTACGAGTACGAGTACCACGACGCTGAGTACGAGAAAGCCGAGCTTCTACCCACTAAAAAAACTGAAGGACCACTTAACCCTATGAAGCTAAATTGCCCTCTAAAGGTTTCCGTTTTCATATGCGTTTTCCTCGTCGCGATGCTCGATGCTCCGCGAACCGTCGCTGACTCACCCCCGAATATCCTTGTCTTCCTCTCGGACGATCAAGGCTGGGGTGATTTCGGCTTTCAAGGTAACACAAACTTTCAAACACCCAACCTCGATCAACTTGCCAGCTCGGGTGCCGTTTGCCAAAGGTTCTATGTCTGCCCGGTCTGTGCCCCAACCCGCGCAGAATTCCTCACCGGTAGGTACCATCCCCGTGGTAGCGCCATGGGGGTAACTCAAGGTGACGAACGGCTCGATTTGGACGAAATCACCTTAGCCGATCGGCTTAAGCAAGCCGGTTATGCAACCGGAGCGTTTGGCAAATGGCACAACGGTTCGCAGTATCCTTACCACCCGAATGCTCGCGGCTTCGATGAATTCTACGGCTTTTGCTCCGGACACTGGGGCGACTATTTCTCACCACCCCTGGAACACAACGGAATCAAGGTTCAGGGCAAAGGATTTGTTGCAGATGATTTTACTGATCATGCCATCGAGTTCATCGAGCAACACACAACAAAACCATTCTTCTGTTACGTAGCGTTCAACACTCCCCACTCTCCAATGCAAGTCCCGGACGCTTATTGGGATCGCGTCAAAGACCGACCACTGGCGATGCGACATCAAGGCCGACCCGCTGAAAAAGAAGATGAACCGACGACTCGTGCGGCGATCGCTATGGTGGAAAACATCGACTGGAATGTCGGTCGGGTGCTGCAAACACTCGATCAACTCAAAATTCATGACAACACGATCGTCGTCTACTTCAACGACAACGGACCTAATAGCTTTCGCTGGAACGCCGGCATGAAAGGTCGCAAAGGAACGGTCGATGAAGGTGGCGTTCGAACTCCACTGATCATCCAATGGCCAGGCGTAATCCCTAAAAACCATCGCGTCGAGCAGTTGTCAGGCGCAATCGATATTACCCCCACTCTTTGCGAACTAGCAAACATTCCAATCGATGCGGATCCCGAGCACCCGCTCGATGGAATCAGCATCGCTAAACAGATCCTCAGTCCTTCAGCTCCCCAATTCTCTCGATCGCTCTTTACCCAATGGAGCGGTCGAATCGCAATGCGACAAGATCAGTATTTGCTCGATCCCGACAATGCTCTCTTTGATCTCGTCAAAGATCCGACTCAGCAAAATGACTTGTCCAAATCCGAGCCCAACAAACTCGCTTCGATGGCAGGCGATGTCAAGCAGTGGCGTGAAACGGTGATGCGATCGGCTCAAGCCAATCGACCGTTTCTAGTCGGACATATCGAGCGTCCAATCGCCCTTTTGCCCGCACAAGACGGTAAAGGCAAAGGGCCATCCGTCAAGCGTAGCGATACGGCTCCCAATTGTTCGTTTTTTACGAATATTCGCACAACCGAGGATGTGCTTTCTTGGGATGTCGAATTCCTGCAGCCTGGATCCTACTCGGTCTGGATTCACTACACCGCCAGCGAAACGGCCGTGGGAAAGAAACTCAAGCTCTCCTTTGCCGAAAATGAAACGGTCGGTTCGATCGAATCCGCTTACGACTCGCCACTCCGCGGCGACAAAAACGATCGGGTGACGCGAAAATCCGAGTCGCTCATGAAGGACTTCAAAGCATCCAAACTTGGAGCATTCAGCCCAAGTGCAAAACGAGGTCTTTGCGAACTCCGATTGATCGAGCCGATTGTCGATCCGGGCTGTCTCGAAATCCAAGCGATCGAATTTCGATTGGAAAAAGACTGACCGCCCGTCAGAGCCGAGGATTCAACCGCCACCCATTAGGTCGCTAGTCACCAACGCATTTCCGGTTAAAATCCTGTGGTTAAAACAACGTACTTTTCATGGAATATCGCAGGGCTCAAGCGTTGACACTTGCCAAAAACCAACTTCATCAAGGCGATTGCATCGAGCTTCTCAAGTCGCTCCCAGACGGATCGGTCGACCTAGTCTTTGCCGACCCTCCTTTTAACATCGGTTACAAATACGATGTTTACGATGACAAGCAACAGGAAGAAGACTACCTGCGATGGAGTCTTGATTGGATCAGCCAAGTCCACCGAGTCCTCAAACCCGATGGCACTTTTTGGCTCGCTATCGGAGATGAGTACGCGGCAGAGCTTAAAGTGGAAGCAAAAAAAATCGGTTTCCACTGCCGTAGTTGGGTGATCTGGTACTACACCTTCGGTGTCAACTGCGTCAATGGATTTAGCCGTTCGCACACCCACCTGTTCCACTTCATCAAAGACCCCAATCGGTTCACCTTCAATCGACTCAATCCTCAAATCCGTGTTCAGTCGGCTCGGCAACTGGTCTATGCCGATGCCCGAGCCAACCCCAACGGAAGGCTTCCCGATAACACCTGGATCACCCGCCCCCAAGATGCACCGCTAAGCTTTAGCCCAAGCCATGACACTTGGTACTTTGCCCGAGTCGCAGGAACCTTCAAGGAACGAGAAGGCTTCCACGGCTGTCAAATGCCAGAACAACTCCTGGCCCGAATCATCCGCTCATCGAGCAATCCACAAGACCTCGTTCTCGATCCCTTCGGCGGTAGCGGAACTACGTTGTGCGTTGCAAAAAAACTCGGACGACAATTCATGGGGTTTGAGCTCTCCGAAGAGTACGCAAAGAAAATTCAACAGAGACTCGATAAAACGCAAGTCGGTGATCTGGTCGATGGCCCAGAGGATCCTATCGAAAGTGCACCGAGCACGGCCAAAGGGAAAAAACGCCCGAAACCCTTCGACGAAAACACCGACAAAGCCGTAATAGATGCTTTCGAAAGCATCGCAAACGGCCATTGCGTCCAGTACCTGCTCTGCGATCAAACCTTGAACCATCAATTCGTCAAGAAATGTCTCGATCAAGGACTCGGCGGATCCGCCGAAGTTTGGAATCGATACTTGGTCGAACTCAACGATCAAGGCAAACTCCCTGAACCAACCCAAGAGATCCCCCAGATCGATCGAGATACCTTCGATGCGATTAACCCTGCTTGCGAAGTCGCATTGCGGATGATCGAAATCGATTACCACAAACCCTTTGAAGAGATTCTTTGGAACCCCAACTTTGCTTCCGAATTCGACCGTTTGGCGGAACTCTACGGGGCTAAAAATCCAACCTCCAACTCACTGGACTATCGACTAGCAGCCCAAGAAATTTGCAAAAGATCTAAACTGGCGGCTAAACCTGCTGCAAAGGAAATCGAAGCCTGGCTCAGTCAACACAAAAAACTCCCGCAACTTATGCTCAGCGAGAATCCTTGGCACCTGGAGTTCTCCGGCGTCTATGTCTTATTTGCCGACCAAGATGCGGTCTATGTTGGCGAAAGTCTCAACATGCGTAAACAGATCGAAGCCATCATCGATAACCAGCAGTGGCGAAATCTAAATATCGACCGAGTCGAGTTCGCTGCACTAGAAGGATCGCTATCGCAACGATACAAAGTCAAAGCCATTCTCGCCCAACATCATCGCTCAATCCTCAACTACTCAGCACTCCAAGCGACAAAACACTAAGGCTCCTGTGTGCTCTGCACCCTCATCTTTTCCCAACTCTTTTTTTCCTTAAGGCCCTTGAAGCTTCTGCAAAACACCCAGCGCATGGGTCTCGAATTTCTCTTGCCAAGCGGCATCGAGAATGCAATCGCTATCCTCCTGGGCCCCCCCAAGATTCCTCAGTTGCTCGGCCGTCGGACAGTAATAGATGTAGCCATTGGTGTAACCCGAAACAAACACCCCTTGCATCTGGCTTGCTCGCTGAATACTCAGTCCAATTTGAACCGTTAACTCACCCGGAAAAGTGACCAATCGGAAATCGCCAAGCCTCACTCCACAGACCTCGACATCGATCGTCCGCTTCGAGGCCCTAGTGTTGTCAATGTGATGTTTGCGCAATAGAGCCAGATTCGTTTGCAAACGCGTGAGCGATTCCATCGTCTGAATATTCTCAACATAAGCGGCCATGTTCCGTCGATTCTCCGCATCAAGTCGCTTGAGATCCTCTCGCCCTTGCTCCTGCTCGCGCAAGTACCTGTGCGAGTAATACGAAGGATGCTCGGGGTCGAGTTGGTACTGTACCGCCAACGGCAGGAAGGTTTTCAGATTCAAACTTGTCCCTTTCAAATTACTCATCAATCGCTCTCGTTCGAGTTCCATCTCGGCGATGCGAGGTGCAAGATTGGCACGGGGGACTTCGATCGAAGTATGCACATAACCAATCTTTGCATCGGCTCTTGCTTCGATCTTTCGCAAGGCTTGCAGCGTGCTAAGCCCTAACATCGTTCCGTGCCAGTTCCCATCCCGTGGTTGATGCACATCCTTGTACAACACAGGGTTGATGTCCCCACCGCAACCTTGAAAGAAAAGTGCGACGCAATCGCCACCAAGGTTCTCTTCGATCACTCGCGATGCAGCACCTGATAGATCAGCGGTGTTTCCACCACTGGCTGCTCCTTGGATCGGATGGCATGCGAATTGGTAGAGCACCGCAAGCGGGCTACCATCCATTCGATCCAAACGTACTATCCCTATCTTCGGATCCACAGGGCCGATCCCGGCAACTTGGTCATCCGGGGGGAGCGAATAAGCGTGCCGAACATCGATCTCCCGGCCATCCTTCATCTTGAGCCGACGATTCTCCATGATCCGATCCTCGGTCCCAATCCCAGTACCGATCTTCACCGGAAACATGTTGCTCTTGGCTTTTCGGATCGCTTCGATTGTTTTCTCCGCTACATCGTCGCAAACGATTCCATGACAGTGGCTGGCGTTGACGACAAGCTGATTGGCTGGTATCCCCAGCTCCTTTTCCATATGGTTGCGGACTGTCGGCAAGTAATCATTTTTGATGTAGCCTATTTCACCGATGGCTACCGCGTCGAGACTGACTAAAACAATCGTTGTGCGATCATCGGTAATCACCAGCGCCTTGGCAAAAAGTGGGTCGTTGACCGGACCAGCGTCAAGCTTGGTAATGTCGACCTTGGCCACCCCTGCTCGAATCGATTGTGCAAAGACCTCCTCACCGAAGAAAGAAACCGCAAACAAACCACACACAAAAATGAAATTGCGGATCATGTGCAATGCCCATCCTAACTTGGTCGTTCCATTTGAAACAAATCCGTACTGCGGCACCAATGCTCCCCCCCCAATCTTGCTACCGATCGCAGCAACATCGGATCGACTTTGCCATCTTTACCCAAAATCGCCGGATCGATATGCATCATCACGATATCGCCGATGATCAGATTGGCTGAAATAGGACCGGTTCCCACTGGCACGATCTGACGCAGTTTGCATTCAAGTGCAAAAGGTGCATCGGCAAGCCGAGGAACCTTCACCAACGTGCTTGGCACGGTCTTTTTGCCAACATACTCAACTTCGCTAAGCTCCGGTGAGAGCGATGCGCTCGAAGCATTGATCGCATCGATATCGCGCTGGGTCGAAGCATGGATCACAAACTCGCCATGGTTTTCGATGTTGATCAGAGTGTCTTTCTTTCCCGAGTCCCGTTTGAGCGTCGGCGAGAAAACCACCACCGGTGGATTCGCTCCAAAGACATTGAAAAAACTGAATGGTGCCAAATTGACCACCCCCGAGGACGACAACGTGGTTACCCAAGCAATCGGACGCGGAGCAACCAGCGAGACGATCCACTGATAAGCTTCCGTGACAGGGATTTTCGATATTTCGATCTGCATAAACTTTCCTATCTAGCGAATACTCTCCCAGTAACCCGAACCGTAAGGGAGGGAGCGACAGTACACGGCCAATCTCTCCCAGTATCTCGTGGCCACATGCCACCAAGAGCGGAGCTGATTGCATTGCTCTGGCCCCCCCTCGCCAGCTGGCGGGAGAGGGGGATGGGGGGTGAGGGTGGAAGCAGCATGCACCTATCCAATCCAAGTAAAAGGATATCCCGGATCATCCAACACCAACGAAGCTTTCGTGCGATGCAACGGCCTAAACGTATCAATCATCACCGCCAATTCATCGGTTCGCTTTGCGTCCCGACTGGCAACAATCGTACCTGGATGAGGCCCATGCGGAATCCCATGCGGATGCAAGGTGATCGAATCAAGTTCCACACCGCGGCGACTACCAAAATTCCCCGCAACATAGTAAAGGAGTTCATCGGACTCCACGTTGCTGTGCGCATAAGGCACCTTGATCGCATCGGGATGCGTATCGAGCATCCGAGGGGCAAAGGTGCATACAACAAACCCATCGGTCTGAAACGTCTGATGGATTGGCGGAGGCTGATGCACGGTTCCTGTGATCGGTTCGAAATCCAATGCATTGAATGCAAACGGATAAACCATGCCATCCCATCCGACGACGTCAAAAGGATGGTTCGCAAGCACATACTCGCTCCATCGATCTCCATCCCGCAAATGGAGCACAAATTCCCCCTCGTCTTGTATTGGATCCGTTAACTCAGGGCCCCGTAAATCCCGCTCGCAGAAAGGTGCCCCCAACCGAAACTGACCGTCAGGATTGAGGTAGCGACTCGGGAATCCTATCGTCCCTTTCGACTCGACAACCAACATATCTGCCTGCTCGATCGCATCGAACTCGATCTGCACCGTCGTACACCGTGGGATCACCAAATAATCCAAATCCCGAAAAGCCACAGATCCAAACATGCTTAGCAGTCGCCCTGCCCCCGATCGAATAAACCACAATTCGTCTTGGGCTGCATTTCGATAAAGCACCTGCTGTTGCTCGGCTGGCCGACAACGACAAATCCGCAAATCACTGTTTTCAAACAGAGGCATCCTGCCGTGAATCGCATCCTGGCGGCGCGGTATCTTGGCCGTCTTTAAATGAATATGCCTCAAAGCATCTGCCGGTGCCAATTCCACCGGCTTGTTGGACATCGCACTGATACGCAGCACACGTGTCGGTGGTTGCAGATGGTAAGCGATGCTGTATGCCCGATGGAATCCTTCTGTCGATATCACTTCTTCGTAGTAGATCCCCTCGTTTAAGTAACCGGGGTTGGTGCGGTGAGCGGTGTGCCGCTTGGCCGGGATCGATCCTCGCTTGAGATACTGTGGCATCGCATTAAGTCCTTGTCTGCAAAGGTGCCGGGGATCCAACCACGTTCTCCAACCGACCCAACCGCTCGACGATTAGAGCGACTCGATCACCAGCCTGCAACCAGCCCCCCGTCTTCTGTGGGGTCAATTCGAGAATGCAACCAGTACCCACGGTACCCGATCCGATCACATCGCCAGGCAAGAGCTTGGTATCCCGACTCGCATGCGCCAAGATCTGTGGCCAACTCCAATACATGGAACCAGCATTCCCCCGCGAAACCTCCTGGCCATTGATCTCGGCTCGCATATCGAGTTGAAAACGTCCGTCTCGATAAGTGTCCATCAACTCATGGATCGCTACCCAACGAGGCCCAAAGGCGTTCGCAAAATCCTTGCCCTTGGCCGGCCCCAAACCCACAGCCATCTCCTGCCTCTGCAAATCCCTTGCCGACCAATCGTTGTAGATCGTCATCGCGCAAATGCAATCCAAAGCCGAATCATCCTCAGGCAAATCGATCGCCTCTTTGCCAACCATCAGTGCAATCTCCAATTCGAAATCGAGTTCTTTGGTAGCTCGAGGCGGAGTGACGGTATCGCCATGACCAATGACCGAATTGGGGTTCGAAAAGTAAAAGACAGGGATCTCATACCATTGCGGGATCATCCCAAGCCCGCGCTGAGCCCGGCACGTTTGCACATGCTGCTCGAATGCGTAAAAGTCACGAATCGTTCTGATACTTGGAATCCCAGAGTTCGTTTCCATCGGAATATTCGCTATCTTTTCATGATGAAATCGTCAAAGCACATAAGCATCCCTGCAACGACGCTCATGGCGGCATGATCGACCGCGTCGATCGTCGCATCGCGCTTGGTCTCGCCGATGCCCAAGTACTCATGGGTCGCCTGCGGATGCGATGCAAAGTATTCGCGCTGCTCGCGATAAGCGTCCTGCAACACCGCCGCCTCAGTTGGATTCAATGGACGATTGAGAATCCTAAGCGAAAGCTCCTCGAATTGTTTGCCAATTTCCTTTTGCCCCTGTGACTCCATGACCAACTGAGCCACGCTGCGTGCAGCTTCGATGTACTGCGGGTCATTCAGTAGCACCAGAGCTTGAAGTGGCGTTGTCGTCGTCTCGCGGCGGGCCGTACAAGTCTCCCGGCTCGTGGCGTCGAAGGCCAGCATGCTAGGCGGTGGCGCTGTCCTTCTCCAAAACGTATACATGCTCCGGCGATATAGTCCTTCCCCTTTGGCCTGCGAATAAGATTTACCAGTGCCGGCTTCCTCCCAGACCCCCGGGGGCTGATAAGGCATCACGCTCGGTCCTCCGACTTTGGCGACCAACAAACCCGACAGAGCCAAAGCCGCATCACGAACCTGCTCGGCGCTGAGCCGATGCCGAGGACCATGGAACAAATATTTGTTCTCTGGATCGATCGACTCCCAACTCGGATCCCTAGATATCGAGGATTGACGATAAGTTGCCGACAGGACGATCTGTTTGCAGAATCTCTTGAGATCCCAACCGCTGGATACAAAATCCCGAGCAAGCCAATCGAGAAGTTCCGGATGCGTAGGAACCGCACCCTGGCTACCGAAGTCCTCGAGCGAAGCGACGATGCCTCGACCAAAAAAGACCGACCACCAGCGATTGACCGCAACGCGGCTCGTAAGCGGGTTGTCCTCCGAGACGATCCATCGAGCCAACTCCAATCGATTCGGCATCGAACCAGACTCGGCTCGTTTCCAACTCTCGGTCAATCTCACCAGCGGCGTCGGCTCGACCGCTTCACCGGGGGCATCATAAGCTCCCCGTTGCAGAATATGCGTAGGCCTTTGAACGATGGCCGGTGCCATGGTCATGACGGTTCGAACCGAGGAGATCAGTTCGTTTTCCTCTTTGCGTTTATCGGCAAGTTCCTTGGTTAAGCGATCGTAGTCGGCTTGTCCACGCAATAGTGGGGACTCCCAGTATTTGTTGGCTTGCGTTAGTCGTTCTGCGCGGCCTGCAGGGTCCAGGCCCGGTGCAGAACTGACGAATAATTGCATGATCTCCCGGGTTGTAAGTTCGTAGTCAAAGACTTTCAGATCATCCATGGACCCGTCACGAAAGCCAACGTCTCGGAATCGAGCCCCGAGTGAGAATTGAACCGAACCAGCGTTGGAGTCACCCCATTGTCCACGGTAGCGAAAGTCGCGGGTCAGTTGGTCTCGAATCGTAGCTAGTTCGGCGGGTAAGCCATTGACATAGATACGGACCCCAGAAGCGCGGCTTGAGCCATCATACGAGACCGCAAGATGCGTCCAACTTTGTACCGGTATGGCCTCAGTGGCTTCGACTCGTAGAGCATCTCCGGGCCAAAAGTGGATCAGCGAGAGTTGCGGTTTGCCTTGCTCGAGAACCAGTTGCATACCGCGAAACGCAGCGTCCTCGGCAGCGACCGATGTATGAGCGACCACGACGCGAGGTGCATGGTGATCGGGCTTGACCCATAGAGAGAAACTAAAGGGGGTCTCACGACCCAGTTGCACTTGGACTGTTTTGCCTGACTCGGTTGGATGAGGCTGATTCAATGGGAAAGCGACCGCATCATCGCCATTGAACTTCGTCGCGTTTCCAACGACACCTACTTCGGATCCATCGAGTGGGAACTCCCAGTTTGGTTTGGGTGGCGAAGCATCGGCAGTTGGGGCTAGATCTTTGTGTTGCAAGATCCATTCATCACGGGATTGCTCGAGCTTACGAATCTCGGCCAGGATTTGCTCGTGTTTCTGCGTTTGTTCAGGCGTGTAGAGAGACAGAGCCGGGGTAGGCGTTGCGCGGGTAAAGTGCGAGTACAGGCCATGTTCATCGATGTCGGCAAAGTAGGCCGCTAGCGAGTAGAAGTCCTTTTGCGCGATTGGATCGTATTTATGATCGTGGCAACGCGAGCATTCGAGGGTCAAGCCGAGGAATGCCGTGCCGGCTGTGACGGTTCGATCGGCGATGTAGACTTGGCGGAACTCTTCCTCGATGCTGCCACCTTCGTTGGTTTGGCGATGAAGTCGGTTGAATGCCGTTGCGAGTTTTTGTTCTTGAGTGGCATTAGGAAGCAGATCGCCGGCGAGTTGCCAAGTGATGAATTGATCGTAGGGGAGGTTCTTTGAGAAGGCTTCGATCACCCAATCACGCCAGGGCCAGACCTCCATGTTGACGTCCGCTTGGTAGCCAAAGGTGTCGGCATAGCGAGCCACGTCGAGCCATAGGTTAGCCATCCGCTGGCCGTAGTTGTCTGAGGCCAGGAGTTGGTCGACGATTTGGGAGCGGTTGGATTCCGAGGGGTCGGCCAAGATCGATTCGACTTGGGGAAGCGTAGGTGGGAGACCGGTCAGGTCCAAAGAGACCCGACGAAGCCACGTCAGAGGCTCGGCTTCGGGAGCCGGCGCGAGTCCTTGGGCAATCATCTTTTCGAAAACGAAACGATCGATCGGTGATTTATTCCAAGTTGCAAAGATCGCATCGGCATCGTTTCTTAAGCCAGGGATTTGCGAGACTGCATCTAGGGATAGATTCGGCGCAGGGACTTGTTTAGCGACTTGGACAAAGGCCCAGTGGGGTTGGTAGTTAGCACCTTGGAGGATCCACTGTTTAAGTTTTTCGCGTTGCTCGAGGGAGATCGATTTTCCTGTTTTGGGAGGGGGCATGACTACGTCTGGATCATCCGACACGATGCGTTCGAGGATCGAGCTTGAGTCGGGTTTGCCTGGGGTGATCGCACCGGTGGCGATGGCATTGTCGCGATCATCGAGGCGCAAGTCGGCTTGTCGAGCGTGTTTATCGGGGCCGTGGCAAGCGAAACAAGCGTCCGAGAGGATCGGACGGATATCTCGATTGAATTCGATCGGGTCAGACGCAATCGAATGCGTTGAGAGCAGGGCCAGCACCAAGCAGGCTGTCGAGGAGGTGAGCCAAAGGTTTGAGAGTTGGTTTTTAGAATCCCTGGAACGACTGATCAGACGGATCAGACGGATCGGACTGATCGGACTGATCGGACTGATCGGACGGATCGGACTGTTACGGAGCGGTGCCGAAAGCATGGGGGTTTGTTTGGGAGTTCGTGGGGTGGGAGCGAAATAGCGAGGTGCTCAAATCGATGATACTAATGTTTGGCATTTTAGCGTAATGCTCAAGCCCCATGCGGGGCCCGGGGGTGGGCAGTGAGCAAAGCCAGGATTGAAGCCAAAGGATGAGGATTTGCTCGGAAAGGTGGGATAGTGAAAAAAATGGGTGAACCGGGGGAGAATTTTTGGGTCTAGAAAGTTGTCCGAGTTGGCCTAGCGACAGAATAGGAATTCGGGTAAAAACGTGATTACTCGGGGTGTAGCGCAGTCTGGCTAGCGCATCTGGTTTGGGACCAGAGGGTCGTAGGTTCGAATCCTATCACCCCGACTTTTTCTAAATAACGCTGAAACAAGTAGTTACGTTACCTGCCGAAGGTCGGCAGTGCAGCCTGAAAATTCCACGAA